>VFQN01000078.1_pt1 | contig 229021 bp, 215 predicted proteins | sample 3512371 | NCBI WGS metagenome assembly VFQN01 (sample SAMN10412370, study PRJNA504923) | tailings metagenome | isolation source: Replicate 2 from Balatoc abandoned mine | place: Philippines: Itogon, Benguet | collected 2017-08-28
AAGATGATTTAATCTATAAAGTTCTTATTATTTTACTTTACAAGTCTAAAGGAGTAGTTCCGACATTTTAGTCGGAACGTATCGAGAATAATGAACGGGACACTCCTGACATGAGGACAGAATGACTCTAGATGGAAATTATTCCTTAAACCACCCGGAATACATCACGTAATTATTTGCAATGCGCTGTACTTCTCCGGTGAATAATTCAGGTGAAAGCGTTTTTACTTTCTTTGCAGGAACTCCGGCGTAAACACTCCACGATTCCACGCGCGTATTTTCAAGTAAAATTGCTCCTGCGGCAATAATGCAATTGGATTCGATGTGGCAATTATCCATCACGATTGCTCCCATTCCGATCAATACATTGTCTTCAACCGTACAGCCGTGCACCAACGCATTGTGCCCGATCGACACGTTATTCCCCAAAGTCGTTTTCGTTTTCTCGTAAGTACAGTGAATCACTGCTCCGTCCTGAACATTTACCTGGTTTCCCATCCGGATGGAATTCACATCCCCACGGATTACTGCGTTAAACCAAACAGAACAACGATCTCCCATGATTACATCACCGACTACCGTAGCGTTTTCCGCTAAATAAACATCTTCTCCGAATTGAGGTTCGATCCCTCTGCATGATTTGATTAAAGCCATAATATTTAATTGAAAATTGAAAAGTCAAAATTGAAAAGATAAAGATATTAAGACTTTAGGACTTTTCAGACTTATAGAGTCAAGAGACAAGACTTTGTGATGTGAAACTAAATTTGTCTTGACTCCTGGCTCTTACAGTCTTATTTACAGATTTTGCAGTAAAGCTTTTTAATCTCATCGTCGTATTGCAACTGGAAATTGGCGTTAAGCCAAACACAGAAATCTTTTTGGTAAACTGCTGCAGATTTAATTACTTCAAACGTAAAAGCCACATCTGCACCCTTTTTATAAAGAGTACACGCTTTAGCCAATATGAACAATGCTTCTTTGTTTAATTTCTTTTCCTGAAATAACGGTTTCAAGCGATTGATCGTTAAATGATACATACTCCAGTTATTGAAGAAACGAACCAATTGGATGTTGTCTTCCATATTCAACACTTTTTTATTGAAATAATCGACGATGTAATCAAATGACTTTGAAATATTCTTAGAATCATTTACCTGTCCGAAGTAATTAATGAAGGTCAAATGCATGTTTACCGTGGCTTCCGGGCTAAACGCCCTGTTTTGAGTCATTGCAAGTATTTTCTTCGGCTCAATGATCTTTGCAAGTTGTTGAGCCGGTAAATCCCATACTTTTAATTTTTCAAAGGAAATCATTGCGTATAAGATCAATAAATTTTCTCTCGCATCATTGGTAAGACCCGGTGTTCTTTTCAGACACGCCATTAAAAACAGGTTAACTTCCTGTCGATTCGGTTCCGGTAAAAGGGTGAATAATGCTGCTACATTTTGCGTCAATTCAGGAGTATCTTTCAGAATGTCATAAAATGGAATTTCAAACAGGAAACCCGGAACTTTTCCATTGGTATATAAAACGGCCATTGCTTTGTTTGCCAAATCCCAATTTTTATTGATCAAAGCCGTTCTCAGGTTGGTTTCTGCTGATACATTAATTGGCGTACTCGGAGGGAGATCAGCTTCAAAATTGATAGTAGCACAAGATCTTCGTTGTTTGGAGAACAATTTTTGCCATGGAATATCCGGGTAGTCTTTATATTTCAAACGGATATCCTTATGCTTCATTACCAATAAATCATCTAATAAGTAATAGCGCATCTGGTAATCCATCAATTCCCAATTCTCCTGGTAATCCATTTGAATCATGGACTCGTCCAACTTTAATTTTTGTTGAATATGTTCCTTAATTTTCTTCGCACGCATATAATGATAATACGCATTCGATAAGGAATCGCCATCAATAGACGAATAGGACTGAATATAGACGGAATGGACTTTTTTTCCGATTGACGATAAATCAGGATAAGACTTCGGAACGGAATCTCTTGGAGAAAAATCATAGTCCAGGGTTACCGATTTCACAATCCCGTGTGATTCAAATGTCACGTTTTTTGGTTCCAGAATTTTTGGTTTTGCAGGAACTAACTTGTACTGATCCCTTTCCTGACAAACCTCATAGAGATACATGCAAACTTCCCCATCTTTAATCAATAGAACCGATGGTTTTAACTTTTTGTTTTGCATTTCAGCAGGAACATCTCCCAATTTTACCACGAAACGATAATCGCTTTCCGCCTGGTTTCCTTTTTTAAGTTCATCACGATACAATGGCTTTAATAATACTCCATCATAAACCGGTGACATATCCAATTGATTTTCCTTTCCGCACCTGATCTGTTCCCGGTCAATCAGATCAATTGCCAAACCATCCTTCGGATTCGAAAAAATCGTACTGAAAGTGGCCTTATCCGAAACTTCCAGCCATATTTCTCCATTCGCTTTCAAACTCACATCATTCCCAAGGTTATAAACCAAATTGATATACCCTTCAAATTTATCAACGCATTTAGGATCTGCCAACTTCAATCCGAATGCATTTTTTGAAAGCTGATTTGGAATAACGGTTCCTCTCTTTCCAAAAACGTGAGTGGCATAAATGACATTGTTTACTGTATCCACAACAAAGCTCAAATCACTTAATTCATAATTTTTGTTGATCATATTGGCATAATGCCCGGGCGATTTCCTCCACCTTTCAAAAAAATCCTTTGCCAATGCCGAAAGGGCATTCTTGTCCATTGGAAAAGTCTGTGGAGCAGATTGACTCACATTCTCCCCCACCAGTTCAAAATCCGTTCCTCCGTAAAAGTAAACCCGTGCTTTCGGTGACAGCTTTTTAGGGTCAACTTCTTCATGTTTCAACACACGATTCAATGCCATGAAATTACTGTGCAGTGTCGCTGCTTGCTCCAGCGTATAATCAAACACTAGTGGTTTCAACTGTTTTTCGACCCTCAGTTTATTGATTAATCCGATCAATTCCGATTTCAATTGCCAGTAATTGGCATCAGATAGCTGTGCATAAATGCTACTATTCAATAGAAAGGCAGTTAAGAACAGAAAAAGGGTTCGGATCATTTAGATTTCAGATTGAGGTACAAAGATACCGGAGAATTATCAATGTATAATAATTAAATGAATCTCTTTCTTGATACATGTATCATTCTCTTCCTATTTCCAACTCAGCAACTCCAATTCTTTTGCAACCGGTTTGCTGTATTTATGCTGAACGGAACGGATAATTTTCTCCATCGAATCCCAGTTTGCATGACGGAATGCACTCACCGCAATAATGGATCTTCCGGGAAAAGAACCCTGTTCATCACGGATCGATTTGAATTCTGCCGTTTGCTGCACGAAGGGGTGATAATATTCCGGGATAAGCGTGTAGCCGCCTTGCTGATCTACCATGCGCATCAGCAAATCCATATTTCCGCCCTGGTAATTCCAGCTCGAAGGCAAATCATCGTTGATCGAACAGAATTGCATCATTTGTGTCCGCAAACAGTTTCCTTTGTTCAACAGCCAGGGCTGTAAATCTTTTAACTGGTCGACCAACAGGATATCTCCTTCAATACTTGGAGCATAAGCCAGAATTTCTTCCGTAAATAAAGGCGTCACGCGGAAACTGTTCTGAGTGATCGGTCCGGCAAGAATGGCCAGGTCCACCTTTCTCTGGTCCAAAGCCTCCAACAACTCTTCTGTTTTCAATTCTTCCACAAATACCTGCGTAGTGGGCAATAATGACTGCCATTCCTGGAAATTATCCAGCAGCAAATACGCAGCAACAGTCGGAATCACTCCAATTCGCAAACGTTCCTGGTACGTTCCGGAATAAATCTGACGGATGCGGTCAATTGCTCCGAAATCTCCCTGTATTTGCTGAAGTACGGGAATCAATGCTTTTCCGAATTCGGTCAACTCCATGGAATTCGTGTCACGATGAAAGATCTGATGTCCCAATACTTCTTCCGCTTTCTTTAATTGCATGGAAAGAGTTGGTTGTGTGACGAAACATTGTTCCGCCGCCCTGCTCACGGATCCTGTTTCCGAAACTGCCAAAATGTACGCGATCTGCTGTGGTGAAATCATAATAAATTAATTCTATAGAATCATAAAGTTAATCAATAACATTTATATTTAAAAAATGAGCAATTTTGAACTGTGAAAAGAGAGGCAAGACTGAAAGAAGTATAAATAAGTCAGTCCTGACTCTTGACTCCTAACTCTCAGATTCTATAACTATTAAAAACATTAACTATGAGTTCACAACAAGATTTAAACAACAAAATGAATCGTCTGCTGGCAACGTACCAGGTGCATTACCAGAATTTACGTGCGATTCACTGGAATATAAAAGGAACAAATTTCTTCGAATTGCATTTGAAATACGAAGAATTGTACACCAGAACACAAGTCATTATTGACGATTTGGCAGAGCGAATTCTGACTTTGGGGATTACTCCGCTTCACCGTTTCGAGGATTATCTGAAACACAGCGATTTGAAAGAAAATCCTACGATCCACGACGGTAAAGAAGGTATGTCTTACATTTTGAATGCGCAGGAAATCATCCTGAAGCTGGAACGCGAAATTTTGAATGAATCTGCTGAATTAGGCGATGAGGGTACCAACGGAATGATGAGCGACCTGGTTCGTGAAAAGGAAAAAACGAATTGGATGTTCGCGGCCTGGTTGGGGAAATGATTTGGACATCAGGACTGCAAGAGGCAAGACTAGAAGAGACAGGACTTGAAACCGTCTTGATTCTCGACTCTCAAAATCCTGATTCTCTGAAAAGCTGACATAAATCATAGGAATTCAATTGTTTCTTTTCGAATATTGAAATATAAATAAGTAACAAATAAATCAAACATAAAAAACAAATAAAAATGAGTGTAGTAGGTAAAAAATTTCCATCAGTAGTGGTAAATGCAATGGATGAAATGGGAGATACTTTCCAGATCGACGTATTGAAACAAGCAATCGATAACAAAAAGAAAGTATTGTTGTTTTGGTACCCGAAAGATTTCACATTCGTTTGTCCGACTGAAATTCACGCTTTCCAGGAAGCTGCTGCAGATTTCGCTAAAAGAAATACGATGATCATCGGAGCATCTTGTGACACGGCTGAAGTTCACTTTGCATGGTTAAACACATCCAAAGACAATGGTGGAATTGAAGGAGTTAAATTCCCTTTGATCGCAGATTCAACACGTCGTTTGGCAGAAGAACTGGATATTTTGGATTTCGATCCGTATGATGAGGATTCAACTGGTGACAATGTTCCTTACAGAGCAACTTACCTGATTGATGAAGAGGGAACGGTTTTCCACGAATCCATTAACCACATGCCGGTTGGACGTAACGTACAGGAGTACATCCGTTTGGTTGATGCTTACACACACGTTCAAACACACGGTGAAGTTTGTCCTGCAAACTGGGAAGAAGGAAAAGAAGCAATGAAAGCTGATCGTATCAGCACAGCTGAATATTTAAGCAAAAACTAAGAAATCATGTTTACAGAGTTGACGGAAGATAATTTAGAGCAGTTATTGAACACCAATCAGAAAGTGATGGTTCAATACGGAGCATCATGGTGTGGTAACTGTAAAATCACCAAGCCGAAGTTTAAGCGAATGGCGGAGGAAAATCCCGGAATAGAATTCTATTATGTGGATGCTGAAAAGCTGCCGAACTCGCGCAAATTTGCCGATGTTTCGAACCTGCCGACTTTCGCTGGCTTTGTAGGCGGAGAATTGGTGAAACAAGCTCAGGGAAATAAAGTAGAAATCATTCAAGAAATCAAAGATGCGATTGCCGGTAATTAAACATATGGTGACTTTCATCGAAGAAAACGATGAAGACTATGTGAACGAAACCATCGAAACGCTGGAGTACTTAATTGATGCTCCGGGTTTAAAAGATGAAGAACTGGATGTGCTGGGAGAATTGTTATCCAATTTCTCCGGAGCCATTGAGGTTCACAAAGAAATAAAAGCCGGTAAATCTCAACGCGATGCGCTGAATGAATTCATGAAGCGTGTTACCGGTTCTATTGACAAATAACTTGAAAGGTCCTCGAAAGAGGGCCTTTTTTTTACGAAACAAAACGGTTCAAAGTGTTCAAAAGGTTCAAACTAATACCCGATTTGAACTTTTGAACGTTTGAACTTTTACATCTTAATCTTTTTTCACTCTGACTGCAGTTGGTCCTCTTTGACCTTTCTCAACCTCAAAGCTCACTCTGTTTCCTTCCGTGATCGGTTCACTCAATTGATTTGCGTGAACGAATATGCTGTCTCCGGATGCGATGTCTTTGATGAAGCCGTAACCTTTCGAGTCATTATAAAAAGTAACTGTTCCTTTACGGATTTTATCTTCAGGCTCCAATTCTTCTCTTTTCGGAACACCGATTACGATATCTTCCGCATTAAACTCAAGACGTTTCGAATGATCGGGAGGTGTTGTTGTCTGATTTCCGTTTTCGTCGATATATACAATCATATCTTCGAAACTGGCTTTACCGTTTTCTTTACGCTCTAACATTTTCTTTTCCTTGTCCTTGCGCTTTTTGTCTTTTTTGCTTTGAATTTCTTTCTTGCTGAATGTTTCTTGTGATCTTGCCATTTAATTGTTTAAAATTTTCTACTCTTACAAAATAAAAAAAAGAGTCTATCCATCAACAGACGAACAAACTCTTTTGGTTATTTATTAAAATCAATTATTGGATTACACGAACGTTTACCGCGTTCACTCCTCTTTTACCTTCTTCTAATTCAAACTCTACCAAATCTCCTTCACGAATTTCATCTACCAATCCTGAAACGTGTACGAAATGGTCTTTTTCGGAGCTTTCTTCCTTAATGAAACCAAATCCTTTAGTTTCATTGAAGAACTTAACTGTTCCTTTGTTCATTAATTTGTTATTTAAATAAATATTGTGGCGAAGGTACGGTATAATATGGCTACATCAGACAAATAAATTCATTTTTCGTTAATTTAACGTTTGATTCCCTTGAATTCAGTGGGAAAAATGATTGAAAATTGTGTGCTTATTTATGTAAATCCGAAACGATCTGAACATTATGGATTCATTCAATCCCTATTCCCCCTGTTATTCAAACGACTACTAATTAATTGATAGCTCAATATTTTTTTTCAGCAAACAACTAAATCGGTTTTAATCAGTGGATTCTTCCGGAAACTGCATTTTCAGTTGATTACACGAAAAACAAACTATTTTTTTAGGAGAATTTCCTAACAGGGGTTTCCCCTTGATTATTCGTTTATCGGCTTTTCAGAGCGCATCATCGCCTTTTTGTAGCAATTTATCTTCTATCTTTGTTAAAACCGAAAAAAATTAAACATTCACTGATGATAACACCGCTATTCTTTCATTTACCTCAAGAGGTCTCTTGCCTGAATAACTATGAGTTGTCATTTGTAGAAAAGTAACTTTTAAACAAATAATAACTATGTCTACTGAACCATTTATCGGCGAAGTAAAACTATTTGGATTCAACTTCGCTCCAAAAGGCTACGCAACTTGCCAAGGACAAATTCTATCAATTGCGCAAAACACGGCTTTGTTTTCATTGTTAGGAACAACTTACGGTGGAAACGGAACTACTACATTTGCACTTCCTGATTTACAGGGACGTGTTCCAATCGGACAAGGTCAAGGACCTGCTTTACCTTACTACTCTATGGGAGAGCGTGCAGGAACACCGACAACAACACTTTTGACAAGTAATATTCCGCCACACGTTCATACGTTGAACAGTGTACGGGTTCAGGTAAAAGCATCTTCTGCAAACGCTGGCGAGCAAAGTCCTGACGGAACTTTCCCTGCGACAACTACAAGCAATACGTATGCTGATACGGCTACGGCAAACATCTTTACAGGTGGAACAGTCGTAAGCGGAACAACCGATATTACCGGAGGAGGACAAGCTTTCAGTATTATGAATCCTTACCTGTGTATGAACTATTCGATTGCGCTTCAGGGAATCTTCCCAAGTCGTAATTAATTGTTTTACTTACTCTAACACGATTTATTATGTCTACAGAACCATTTATCGGAGAAGTAAAACTCTTGGGATTTAACTTTCCTCCTCTTGGATACATGACTTGCCAGGGGCAGGTTTTGTCTATTGCTGCTTATACGGCTTTGTTCTCATTGATCGGGACAACGTATGGTGGAAATGGTCAAACGACTTTTGCGCTTCCGGATCTACAGGGGCGTATGCCGCTAGGACAAGGCCAGGGAGGCGGTTTGCCAAACTATACCATCGGAGAATCAGCCGGAAGTCCAAGCATGACTATGAAAACGGATAATATGCCTCAGCACATTCACACATTGGTGAATATGCATGTACAGGTAAAGGCATCCAGTGCAAATGCGGGAGAGCAAAGCCCTGACGGAACTTTTCCTGCTACAACTTCTGGTAATTTATATGCGGATACAGCAACTGCAAACATTTTTACAGGGGGAACCCAGATTTCTGGAACTACCGATGCTGCCGGGAGCGGGATGCCCTTTAATATTTTGAATCCTTTCCTATGCCTGAATTTTTCAATTGCTGTGGAGGGTATTTTTCCAAGTCGAAATTAAACTAATACGGGAGTGCGTTTTACGTGCTCCCTTTTGATTTTATATGATGCAAACAATTGGTCTACTTTTACCTCGCTCAACCTATTATACAGGCTTGAGTTTTGACATTTTCGAGGGTGCACGTTCATCTGTCCGTCATCTTGAGCGTGATAATATTCGACTGGTAACAGAAAATATCGGTTTCGGAACTGATAAACAACTGTGTTATAAAGCAGCAGAAGAATTGATCATGCATGAGAATGCAACGGTTGTTCTGGCTTATATCGGGCACCGGATGGCACAGGTACTTAAACCATTGTTTCAAGCTTCTAATCGCTTATTGATCGTTTTGGACGCGGGGGCAAATGTTCCCCACGAATGGCCGGAAACACCGAATATCATTTATCATTCCTTACACAACTCCTTCGGATCATGGCTAACAGCAAAACGTGCTGTCAACGATGGTTTTTCACAAGGAGGAATGATTACCGGTTATTACGACGGTGGTTATCTTCAAACCTGGGGACTCTGCAGCGGATTCATTTCAGCGGGCGGAAACATTACTTTCAATCATGCTACCGGTTACAATAAGAACGATTTTTCCATGCATCCATTGAAAGAACATGTGGAAAAATATCCCGAAGGTGCATTATTAAGCGTTTTTAGCGGAGACTATGTACAATGGTACTTTGAAGAATTGAAAGGCGTTTTCGGTGAAAATCATTTACCGGTTTACCTCCCTCCTTTTGCTCAGGAAGAAACGATGCTGAAAGATGCGGTTCATCCCGGTGGACAGATCAAAGGAATTGCAGCCTGGTCATCTCAATTAGACAATCCGGAGAACAAGGTGTTTATCGATGCGATTGAATCCAACGGCCGCACTGCGAACCTGTTTTCCCTGCTTGGCTGGGAAGGTGCGATTCTGGCAGTTCATGCGAGCGATTTGATGCTGGAACACAGAAATAATGTGCAGCTTGTTTCGGATTCCATGATGGATTTTTCATTTAACGGACCAAGAGGAAATGTTTATTTCCATGCTCCCACGAGACATACGATGGCTCCTTTATTTGAGACAAGCATTGAAAAAGATGAAAATGGAACCTGTTCTTTAACGATTGAAAAAATCGTGGAGGATTCCCATTCCGATTTTGAACAATTCATTACCATTTCTACCGAAAATGCGATTTCGGGATGGTATAACAGTTATACCTGCATCTGATGGAACAAAAACGCATACTGGTTCTTTGTGGCGGTCAATTCGCTTTTCCGGCTCTTCAGATCCTGGGTCTTGAAAAATTCCTGTGTGGTGTCGGAATCGGAAAAGGCGAAGGTGAAGCTCTAAAAGTAATTGAACGAGAAACGCAAAATAGTGGTCTTCCCTATCAGTCATTTCCCACAAAAGAAAGTCTGACAAACTTAAAAGGTTGGATTGAAGAGCTTCAACCGGATTATATTTTCAGCATTTCTTTTCCATTCCTGCTTTCAGAAGCTGTGCTCTCTTACGGAGAGGAACGTTTTATCAATTTTCATCCGGGACCACTTCCTGAATACCGCGGACCAATGCCTCTTTTTGAAGTATTGCGCTACCAGGAAAAAGAAACGGCAATCAGTGTTCATTTCATGAATTCGGAATTTGACGAAGGAGCAATCATCCTGAAAGAAAAACTGGCGGTTTCACCCAATGAAACGTATGGAGAATTAGCTATCAAGTTAAGCGAACGCACTGCAATGGTTGCTTTAAACATTGCTCATATGCTTCAATTCGGAACGCAAATACCAAGAACCGAGCAAGACGAAAACCAGGCTCGTTACTTCGAAAAGCCGGAAGTCACCGACACCTTCATTCAATGGAAAAGAATGCCTGCAGATGAGATTATTTCTCTGATCAATGCTTGTAACCCCTGGAACCAGGGAGCTGATACTTTATTACAGGGAAGAAACATCAAAATACTATCCGCATCCTTATCCGAAGAACAACATGCTGATGCTCCGGGAAAAGTGTTACAACTGACACAAGACGGTGAAATGGCAGTTTCCTGCCTGGATGGTCAAATTATCAATGTACAAATCATCGCCGGAGATTTCGGAATTCAAACGGTGGAACGATTTGCAGCTAAGAAGCCACTGGTCGGCTTACTTTTTAACTCGTAACTATCAAACACAAATAAAATCAATGGTTAACCACCTCAAATCCAAATTAAATATAGTGATATGAAAACAAGAAAATTACTTACGCTCGTCGCCTTACTCCTGGCAGGACTTTACAGTTCTGCTCAGACGCAGTTTTGGTCGGACAACTTTGAAGATGTGGGTGCCCCCTCTTCCGGTACACGAACCCCTTCAGTTCAGAACAGCTGGGGATCACCGGCAACACGCTATTTTTTCAGAACAGATGCAATTGATAATGTCAGTATTGATCTTCAAAACGGAGATTATATCGGAATGGAAGGGTCGAAATGTTGGGCTGCTGAAGACATTGATGCAGCACTCACTGGAGTAAACGGTGGACAAAGTCCCCAACAAAGTATTACCTGGACATCTATAAATATTTCCGGGAAAACAGGAATGAGTTTCAAAGGATTATTTGCTGCGGAAAATACAGGACCTACCTGGGAAGGACCGTCCACACCACCTGCAGATTTTATGATTGTAGAATACCGGATTGACGGTGGTGCCTGGATAAGCTTAGTCCGTTTTTTTGCCGACAATACTTCTAATGGTCAATTGGCGCAGGAAACAACAGGAGATTCTATAGGGGACAGTCCTACGAAATTAACCAAAACTTTCACAGAATACTCCGGTCTTATTTCGGGTACAGGAACAACGTTAGAATTACGTTTTAAGGGTTCTTCCAACGGTACGGGTACAGAAGAATTTGCTTTTGACAACTTCCGCCTATTTGAAACTCCTTCTTGTACAGCTCCTACAATTACAGCGAACCCGCCAAACCGTTCTATTTGTGTGAACGGAAATACGACGTTTACTTCTAATGCATCCGGCGCAACTGGCTTTCAATGGCAGGAAAATTCCGGATCCGGATTTGTAGATATCGCAAATGGAGGTGTTTATTCCAATGCAAACACCAATGTTTTGACTATTACCGGGGCAACAGCGATAATGAGCGGTTACCAATACCGTTGTAGAGCCATTAATGGTGTTGCCAGTTGCTTTACCAATTCCAATAATGCAACACTTACAATTTCAAACATTACTGCATCCACTACGAAAAATGATGTGCTTTGTTTTGGAAATTCAACCGGTAATGCTTCCGTTTCAGCTAACGGAGGGATCGGATCGTACACATACAGTTGGTCACCTTCAGGTGGAACAGCTTCTATCGCAACAAACCTAGCCGCAGGATCTTATACGGTAACAATCACTGATGCCATTTTATGTCAGATAACTAAAAATTTCACGATCACTCAACCGGCTTCCGCTTTGAATGCTGCAACAGGTGGCGGGAAAACAGATGTTGCCTGTAACGGGAATTCAACGGGAACTGCTACTGTTGCTCCAACAGGAGGAACTCCGGCTTATACTTACTCGTGGGCACCTTCGGGTGGAACGGCTGCGACTGCAACAGGGCTTGCTGCCGGAACTTACACAGTTACTGTGACGGATGCAAACAACTGTCAGGCTACACGAAATTATACCATTAACCAACCTGCAACAGCTTTAAACGCAGGAGTTGGCGGTGGTAAAACAAATGTTTCCTGTAACGGTGGTTCAAATGGTACTGCGACGGTTGCACCAACAGGAGGAACTCCCGGTTATACATACTCATGGTCACCTTCAGGCGGAACTGCGGCTACGGCTTCAGGATTGGGAGTCGGAGTATATACTGTAACGGTAACAGATGCAAACAACTGCCAGACTACCCGTGCATTTACAATCACGCAACCAACGGCTTTAAATACTACTGCTGGCAGTAAAACAGATGTTTCATGCAACAGTGGCGGCAATGGTACTGCAACCGTTTCCCCAACTGGCGGAACTCCTTCTTATACCTATTCATGGGCGCCATCAGGTGGTACAAACGCAACTGCAACAGGATTGGCGGCTGGAACATACACTGTAACAGTGACAGATGCAAATTCATGTCAGGGAATTAAAACATTTACGATTACCCAACCAACAGCTTTAAACACCACTGCAGGTAGCAAAACAGATGTTTCCTGTAACGGTTATACGAATGGTACGGCAACGGTTTCTCCAACTGGTGGAACTCCATCTTACACCTATTCATGGGCGCCGTCAGGTGGAACAAACGCAACCGCAACAGGATTGGCGGTTGGAACATACACCGTGACTGTGACGGATGCAAATGCATGCCAGGGAATTAAAACATTTACAATTACCCAACCAACGGCTTTGAATACCACAGCAGGAAGTAAAACAGACGTTTCTTGTAACGGTTATACAAACGGTACTGCAACAGTTTCTCCAACTGGTGGAACTCCGTCTTATACCTACTCCTGGGCGCCGTCAGGTGGAACCGCTGCTACGGCAACAGGATTGGCTGCGGGAACATACACCGTGACCGTGACTGATGCAAATGCATGCCAGGGAACGAAAACGTTCACGATTACCCAGCCAACAGCTCTCAATACCACAGCAGGAAGTAAAACGGATGTTTCTTGTAACGGTTATACAAATGGTACGGCAACGGTTTCTCCTACAGGTGGAACTCCTTCCTATACTTATTCATGGGCACCATCAGGTGGTACGGCTGCAACTGCAACAGGATTGGCTGCAGGAACATATACTGTAACTGTAACAGATGCAAATGCGTGTCAGGGAACGAAATCATTTACGATTACCCAGCCAACTGCTTTAAATACCACAGCTGGCAGCAAAACAGATGTTTCATGTAACGGTTATACAAATGGTACGGCTACGGTTTCTCCTACAGGTGGAACTCCGTCTTATACCTATTCATGGGCGCCATCAGGTGGAACCAATGCTACAGCAACAGGATTAGCTGCTGGAACATATACAGTAACTGTAACGGATGCAAATGCATGCCAGGGTACAAAAACGTTCACTATCACTCAGCCAACGGCTTTAAACACCACAGCAGGAAGTAAAACAGATGTTTCTTGTAACGGTTATACAAACGGTACTGCAACAGTTTCTCCAACTGGCGGAACTCCGTCTTATACCTATTCATGGGCACCATCAGGTGGAACAAACGCAACTGCTACTGGATTAGCTGCAGGAACATACACGGTAACTGTAACGGATGCAAATGCGTGTCAGGGTACAAAAACGTTCACAATTACACAACCTACAGCTCTCAATACCACAGCAGGAAGCAAAACAGATGTTTCTTGTAACGGTTATACGAATGGTACGGCTACGGTTTCCCCTACCGGTGGAACTCCTTCCTATACTTATTCATGGGCGCCGTCAGGTGGTACGGCTGCAACTGCAACAGGATTGGCTGCAGGAACATACACAGTAACGGTAACGGATGCAAATGCGTGCCAGGGAACAAAAACGTTCACAATTACACAACCGACAGCTATCAATACAACGGCAGGAAGTAAAACAGATGTTTCATGCAACGGTTATACGAATGGTACGGCTACGGTTTCCCCTACTGGTGGAACTCCTTCCTATACTTATTCATGGGCACCGTCAGGTGGAACGAACGCAACTGCTACTGGATTAGCTGCAGGAACATACACAGTAACAGTGACAGATGCAAACTCTTGTCAGGGTACAAAAACGTTTACGATTACCCAGCCAACTGCTTTGAACACTACTGCAGGAAGCAAAACAGATGTTTCCTGTAACAGTGGCGCAAATGGTACTGCAACGGTTTCTCCAACGGGTGGAACTCCTTCTTATACCTATTCGTGGGCACCATCAGGTGGGACCAATGCTACAGCAACAGGATTGGTGGCTGGAACGTACACAGTGACAGTGACAGATGCAAACTCTTGTCAGGGTACAAAAACATTTACCATTAATGAGCCAACTATTTTAGATGTATCTTCCGGAACACAAACAGAAGTTTCTTGTAACGGCGGTACAAATGGTACGGCGACAGTTTCTCCAACAGGCGGGACTCCTGGTTACACTTATTCATGGACTCCAACTGGAGGTACTGCCGCAACTGCGACAGGATTGACAGCTGGAACGTATACTGTTACAGTGACTGATGCAAACAATTGTCAGGCTACAAAATCCTTTACAATTACTCAACCGACTGCTTTGGATTTATCTTCCGGTTCGCAGGTGGATATTCTTTGTAATGGTGGTGCTACAGGATCAGCAACAGTTTCTCCAACAGGTGGAACTCCCTCTTATACTTATTCCTGGGCTCCGGCTGGCGGAACTGCCGCTACAGCGTCAGGGTTGACTGCTGGGACTTACACGGTAACTGTAACAGATGCAAACAACTGTCAGGGAACAAAATCCTTTACAATTACGGAATCTGCTCCAATCACAGGAAATTTCAGCTACACTGCTTGTAACTCTTATACCTGGGGAACTCAGACGTATAACACATCAGGGACTTACACTCAGGTAAGAACTGCAGCAAACGGATGTGACTCTACTGTAACATTGACCTTAACAGTCATTGCACCGGTTACCAATACTGTAACAGAAAGCAATTGTTATTCTTACACATGGGCTCAGAATGGTACGACATACACAACTTCCGGTTCATATGTAGACACTATTCCAAGTTCAACCGGATGTGATTCCATTGTCACTTTAGATTTGACTATTTTGAATGCATCAAACTCATCTTCCAATGAATTTGCATGTGGTTCATACACATGGGCTCAGAATGGTACGACATACACCGTATCCGGAGCTTACACAGATACCATCCCGAATGCAGCAGGTTGTGATTCCATTATCACATTGAATCTGACAATCGGTGGTTCTTCTCAATCACAATCCTTAACTGCTTGTTCAAGCTATACATGGCCACAGAACGGTATGACGTACACGGCTTCCGGAATCTATTCCGATACCTTGGCGGACAGCAATGGTTGTGACTCTATCATGGTATTGAACCTAACAATAAATGCAAGTCCTGTCGCAACAATTACAGATAACGGAAATGGAACTCTGACTTCATCAAGCGGAAGCAGCTACCAATGGATTAACTGTACAACAAATACAGCAATTTCAGGTGCTACAAGTCAGACGTTTGCTCCTACTGTGAACGGTAATTATGCTGTTCTTGTTACAAATGCAAGCAACTGTAGCGATACTTCGGCATGTGTTCTTGTAGACGATTTAGGGCTTGGAGATTTGGATTCCAAATCGGTTCAGGTATTCCCGAATCCAACACAAAATCATGTAACGATCTCAATGAATTTTGCTGATGCACGATTAACAATTACAGATGCACAAGGTAAAACACATTATGTGAATCAGATTACGAACGGTCAGTTGATCGATCTATCATCTTACGAAGACGGAGTTTACTTCTTATCTATTGAGACAGAATCCGGAAAAGTATTGAAACGAATCGTAAAACAATAACCCGAACAACTGCTAATACTTAGGAAAGGAGGCTCTCAAAAGGAGCCTCTTTTTTTGTGTTTGTTCTTTATCCTTGATTTGGTTGAATCAATTAAAAATCAACTGATTTGCTATTGCTTCAAATGAACTTTTTAACTATCTTAAATAGAAAACCTCATAAAATGGGAGCAAAGAAGAAGCACTTATTCGCAAAACAGCAATATCGGGATGCAGAACTCGGTTTAATTGTATCTGCACCGGCACGCATTGAAATTTTACGCTATTTGGATAATCATCTGGTCATGAACATACCCATGCTGGAAGAATATATTCCGTTACACAGAAAGACCATTAACCATCATGTGAATCTGATTGAGCGAAGCGGCTTGATTATTGGGTATTACATTGGGAATATGTATTTCTGGTCAAAAAACGAGAAAATGGGTGATGATTGGGATAAAATCAGCTGGGTTTTATAAACTTGTGGATAAGCGCACGCTTATCCACAAGTTACCAGGGTAACTTGTAATCCTAACTGATCCGGATCACAACTTCATACAATACCAATTGATTACATTTTTTCAGCGCTTCGGTACAATTCATCCGGCAGCTATTTCAATATGCACGAAAAAAGCTTTCAATTTGCAGCAAAAACATAAAACTATCTCTTACTTCTATCGCACGATTCACAATCCTGTTTACACTCTTTATCCAATCCGCGTTCTATTCTACCGCCCAGGAAACAAAACCCACAGAACCAAAAACTGAAACAACTCCCGGAGTAAAATTCAGGCCTTTCGACGGAGTGTTCATTTTAGGATACGTCGACAATGGAATCTTTCTAAACTTCACCGGACCAAACATCAGTTACACCAACAAAGGTTCCAAAATCATTTTGGGCATGCTTCCGTCTCTGCGTTACAAAGAAGATCGCGGAACCTATAAAAACTCACCCATTACTCCGAATCTGGGTGTTGGTCTAACCTATTGTTATAAAAAATTCGCCATCCAGGTTCCGCTTTATTATAATGCGAAAACCGCAACATCCAACGGAAAATGGAATATCGGAATCGGGATCGGAATGCGTTTGAAATAATTCAAAAAGACCAGTTTTCGGCGTTTCAGGAAGAAGATTAGAAACTGTCCTAAATTTTAGGCGATGGAATTGCAGAGTATCCTGTAATTCTCTTTGCGTTCTTTGCGGTTTTTTAAAAGGTCGCAAAAGTATCGTTCGCCTTAGGCGGACTGAGTTAAAAACAGCATCACCTAAATTCCAGAACAAGACAAAAGATTAAATCATAACTTTGTTTGAAATCCTGGAAACGGGATCGGGACAAAACCAAAGATTTAATCCATGGCAAAACTGGAACTTACAAGAGTCAGCGAGTACGCGAACAAGGTCAGAGACATCAAGGTGTTTATCGATAACCAGCAAATTGGTGTGATCTCGAACGGGCAAACCAAAGAGTTTGACATTCCTGCAGGCAAACAACACACACTGCAAGTAAAAATCGATTGGTGCACAAGTAATTTGATCGATTTTGAGATTGACGAACATGAAACAAAGCGTTTCACCATGACGAGTTTTGCGAAGCACAACCCGATCGGGACCCTTGCTGCACTCTATTATATTACGGTCGCGTCGAATAAATACCTGCGTCTTGAGGAAACAACACTTTAAGTCATTCTTTCCGCATTTCTCGTAACACCGAACAAAATGGAACAAAAGCTCCTCAATTATTTTTCAAAGATTCTTCCGCTTTCACAAGAAGAAATTGATGGAATTGTAGCGACGCTTACTATCAAAAAATTCCCGAAAGGAAGTATACTTCTTCGCGAAGGTGAAATTTCCATGGAAGCCTATTTCGTTTTGGAAGGCTGCGTCAGGCAATACTTTGTCATTGAAGGAGAAGAAAAAACAAACAACTTCTTTTCGGAAGAACAATGGGTTATTTCAGTCAATAGCATGACGAATAATCAACCGTCAAAGCACTTCCTGGAATGTTGTGAAGACAGCACCTTGGTTGTCGGGAATCGTGAAAAAGAAGAAGCTTTATACAAGCAATTTCCAAAACTGGAAACCATTTCACGAAGAGTCATGGAAAAGGTTTTTGCCGAACAACAGGAATTATCCGGGTCGTACTTCACAGACTCACCCGAGGAACGTTATCTGAATCTGATTCAAACCCGGCCGCAATTACTACAGCGCATTCCCCAATACATGATTGCAAGTTATATCGGGGTAAAACCGGAATCACTGAGCCGGATTCGAAAAAGACTGACACAAAAATGAGCTGGTTTTAGCTTTCCGGAACAACCTGAACAGCTACATTTCCCTTTTTATGACCCAAATCAACATAACGATGCGCTTCAACTAATTCTTCCAACGAAAAAACGCGATCAATCACCGGAATGAATTTTCCTTCATCGATCAAATCCTTCATCCATTTCATTTCAGCAGCCGATTCCTTCGAAACACCTGTGAGTATTTTCCCACCAAACAAACGGGAAATTCCCGCCCGAAACATCTTTGAAAAATCAGCGGCACTCAGAAGCACCATTCCTCCTTTCTTAACATGCTTTTTGCTTTCACGGAAAGATAGTTTGTTGACCGTTTCGTAAACCACATCATATTTTTCCCGGTTCAGCGACAATTCCTCCCGTTTGTAATCCAAAACTTTATCTGCCCCGATTTTCTGCATCAATTCTTTGTTTGAACCGCTGCAAACTGCAGTTACCTCCGCCCCATAATATTTCGCCAATTGAACCGCTGCCGATCCGATTGCTCCCGAAGCGCCATAAATCAATACTTTCTGTCCGGGTTGAATCTCTGCTTTCCGCAGAAAATGCAAGGCCGTCATAGCTCCGAACGGAATAACAGCAGCTTCCCTGTGAGTCAACGAATCCGGTTTGTTTGTGAATGTTGCCGTTTCTTTAACAATCAGGTATTCAGCATACGTTCCGAATGTCATTCCGGTAGTTCCGAAAACAGCATCTCCGATTTTGTAAGACTGTACATTTCTTCCCGTCGCCACCACTTCTCCTGAAAAAACAGTTCCCAAAATTGAATTTTTCGGTCGTTTGAACCCGAAAATAAGCCGGATTGCCCACGGATCTGCTTTCCGGATCCGGACATCTCCCGAATTCACAGCCGTTGCATAAACCCGGATCAATAATTCATCCGCTTTCGGTTTAGGAATTTCAAGTTCAATCAGTTTCAGAACCTCCGGAGCTCCATATTTTGTACATTGTACCGCTTTCATAATCATTTCATTCTATGACGCAAAACTACTTTCATGTTCGGCGATTTTCATTGACTTCGGTTAAGAAATGAGGAAATGACTACTTTTAAGTTATGACTCAAAAAGCCATTGTCATCGGGGCAGGAATTGCAGGGATCGCCAGTGCAATCCGTTTATCAAAGAAAGGATATACCGTTTCTGTCATAGAAGCAAACAACTATCCGGGCGGAAAACTCACTTCGCTTCCATTAGGTGAATACCGTTTTGATGCCGGCCCGTCCTTGTTTACCCTTCCCTATTTGGTCGATGAATTATTCGAATTATCGGGAAAGAACCCGAGAGATTATTTCTCTTACCGGCAATTGGAAACCCTCTGTCATTATTTCTACGAAGACGGAACAACGCTTCACGCCTTTGCAAATCGGGAAAAACTCCTGCGGGAAGTGGAAACGAAATTGGAAATTGATTCCAAACCTTTGCAGGAATACCTGGAACACAGCGAATTTCTTTTCGAACGGACAAGACATTCTTTTTTGGAAAAATCACTGCATAAATTCAGTTCTTATCTTTCTCTGGACATTCTCAAAACAGTTTCTTCCATCCGGCAGCTGAATTTGTTTGAAAGCATGCATGAAATCAATCACATGCGCTTGAATCATCCCAAACTCATCCAACTTTTCGACCGCTTTGCAACCTATAACGGATCAAATCCATACAAAGCTCCGGGAGTTCTGAACAGTATTCCCCACCTGGAATTCGGGATCGGATCTTTTTTCCCGGAAGAAGGAATGCATCAAATTCTGAATGCATGTATGACGTTGGCGCAGGAATCAGGTGTTGAGTTCCATTTTGGCCAACGGGTCACCGCTATTGAAATCGAAAAGAAAAAAGTACGCGGCGTAACCACACAAAACCGGTTTTATTCGGCAGACATTGTTGTGAGTAATTGCGATGTGAAGCAAACCTACAAACAGCTGATTCCACAACAAAAAGCTCCGCAAAAAACGATGAATCAGGAGCCCAGCAGCTCTGCACTGATCTTTTACTGGGGAATCAAAAAGTCCTTTCCGGAACTGGACGTGCATAACATCCTGTTCAGTGAAAATTACCAGGAGGAATTCAAATGCATTTTTGAAGATTCCACCGTCAGCGACGATCCGACCATTTACATTCACATTTCATCCAAAGTAGTTCCCGGCGATGCTCCGGACGGATGTGAAAACTGGTTTGTAATGGTCAATGTTCCATCCAATCAAGGGCAAACCTGGGAACAACTGCGTTTAAAAACCCGTGAAAATTGCATCCGGAAAATCAACCGGATGCTGAAAACAGACCTCGAATCAGTGATCGAACAAGAAGATTTCTTGGATCCGGTTCGCATAGAAGAACGAACCAATAGTTTTGCCGGAGCGTTTTATGGAGCAAGTTCCAATGACCGCATGGCCGCTTTTTTCAGACATCCCAACTTCTCCAAAATCAAAGGCTTGTATTTTGCCGGCGGAAGCGTTCATCCGGGTGGCGGAATTCCCTTATGCCTGCTTTCAGCAAAGATCACCACTGATTTAATTCCGAATTCCTAATGCCGGATTACGAATTAAAAAATTCAGCATTCGCAACTGGCAATTTGCAATTCGTCCAAAATCCACACACTACACAAAAATGTAACCTAAAAACTATCCCTTCCTCCGAAAAAAAAATCAATCCATGGGTCAAGTATGGATACTGTATAGGTAGAGCATGGATAGAGCATACATAGAGTATGAAAATGTTATAAAATAAACAAGCCATTTTACGGGACTTTCACTAAAAAAAGATCATCAAGCAGAGTCCAGGACAGTTTTTTTACCTCAAAACCCACTTCACACAAATGTAACCCAACCGTTTTTCGTTAATTAAGAACAACATCATTCGCAATTCGCAATTCGCAATTCGCAATTCGCAATTAAAATCCTTATTTTGCAGAACAAATCTCACAATTCCTTTAATTCAATTTCCCGTGAAAACCATTTTACTAATTGAAGACGATGCTATTTTAAGCCGCAACATCAGTGATGCATTGCTCGAAGAAAAAATGCAGGTTGAATTTGCATACGACGGAATTATTGCTGAGAAATTACTCCGGAAACGGAAATTCGACTGCGTCATCCTCGACATCAATCTTCCGGGAAAAAACGGATACGAAGTCTGTACCACTTTCAGAACCTTCAACAAACACACGCCCGTTATCATGCTCACAGCTTTTGATGAACTGGAAGACAAAGTTCAGGGTTACGATTCAGGAGCCGATGATTACCTGACGAAACCGTTTTACATGCGTGAATTGCTCTTGCGTATACAATCGCTTCTAAAGCGCAGCGAAACCATCGGAAAAGGGCCATCGGAAAGCAATTCATTGGTTGCAGACGATATTGTGATCAACCGCTCAAGCAAAAAAGTGAGCCGGCAGGGAAAAGAAATCATCCTCACTCCACGCGAATTTCAGATCCTGCTCAAACTGGTGGAATGCAAAGGTGAATTGGTTTCAAAGCAAGACCTCGTGAAGGAAATCTGGGGAAACATCGTAGATGCAAACACCAACACCATCGAAGTATATATTAACTTCCTGAGAGGAAAAGTCGATAAACCTTTTGGGAAACAAAGCATCAAAACAAAAATCGGTTACGGATATTATTTTGACTCCGAATGAGCATTCGAAAAAAAATATTGCTTTACTTTTCCCTGATTATCCCGGCGATAACGGCTCTTGCTTTCATTGCCGTCTACCTGTTATTTTCGGAACAACGGGAAGAAAGTTTCCAGATGCGACAAAAAGATAAAATCTCAACGACTCTTGAATTTTTGTCGGATATCAAAGAAACGGATGAAGACATCATCCATGCCATGGATCAAATCAACATCAATAAGCTTTACAACGAGAAATTGCTGTTGTTTAACCAGGACAAAAAACTGATCTATTCCAATATTGTCGACATTCCCGTTCCGGTTTCCAAAGACATTCTCGTTCACCTGAATCCGAAAACCAAATGGATTGAAACCAAAGACGGTTTGTATGACGTGGTTGGAACATACATCCAGCGAAAAGGAAAGATTTATTACGGAATCAGCAAGGCTTACGACGATTTCGGTTATTCCAAGCTGCGTTTTTTGCGCTACGTGTTGCTACTGACCTTTATCGGGATTACCATTGTAATCGTTTTGGTATGCTTCTACATTTCGCGGAAAATCACCAATCCACTGGAAGAGATTACTGCCAAAATCAGTGAATACGACTTCGATGCCAAATTAGAACCGATTCCCTTTGTCAACACACACGATGAAATCGCCGTTCTGGCCAATGTATTCAATGAACTGATGGTGAAAATGAATGATGCCTTTGCCTTTCAAAAACACGCCATTCACCACATTTCCCACGAACTGAAAACACCGATTGCCATCCTGGTTTCTAATTTCGAACGCATCGAGAAAGAAACGGATCCGGAAGAACTGAAACGTTTGATTCAAAATCAGAAAGAAGACACACGCAGTTTGAGCGAGATCATCAATTCCCTGCTGGAAATCGCAAAAATTGAAACTTCAACAGAATCAATTACCGAAAAATTCCGGATAGACGAACTGATTTTCGACATTTCGGACAACCTGAGGAATGTGTATCCGAATTTCGTTTTTTCAGTTGATTACGAAGAACCCGTGAACCAAAACCACCTGGAAATAGCCGGAAACGCACGATTAATCAAAGCAGCTTTGTCCAACCTGATGGAAAACTGCATCCATTACAGTTCAGACGAACACGCCGTAATCCGCATTTCAAGCCAGGAAAAACTGGAGATTTGTTTTGAGAACAAAGGCAAAACCTTGACGAGGCAGGAAATCAATTTTCTCTTCAAACATTTCTTCCGCGGAAAGAACAGTACCGGAAAAAAAGGATTCGGTTTGGGCCTCGTATTCGTCAACAAAATCATTTCGATGCACGGAGGATCAATTATTTACGAACCTGTTTCAAAACGGGTAAACCGTTTCAAGATCACCTTGTCTTAAGCTAAATTTTACTCATTTTAAGTTGTTTTTAAGGTACTAAAAAGTTAATTTGTGCTTTAAATCCAAGCAAATGCAAAAAGTAGGATCTTCACTATTCCTGATACTTATAGTCTCAGCCAGGCTGTTTGCGCAAGACACTTTACATATCAGTTTGCGGAAAGCTGACAGTATTTTCCTGGCGAAGAATTATTACCTCCTGGCGGCTTCCATGAACATTGAAGCTCAAAGAGCCCAAATTCTTCAGGCAAAAGTCTACCCCAATCCGATTTTCACAGCTGACATCAATGCGTACGACCCGGATAACAACCAGGCTTTTCACGTTGGAAAAAGCGGACAAAAGGTTTTTCAACTCGAACAATTGATCGTTTTGGGCGGGAAAAGACGGGCGGAAATCGAAATGGCCAAAACCAGTACCGGAATTGCCGAACTGGAGTTTCAACAGCTGGTGCGGGAATTAAAATTCCGTTTGCACAGCGATTTGTATACAATCGGTCAGCAGGATTTCCTTTTGAAAAAGTACACCAAGCAGTTGAATTTGCTTGATACCTTGCTCAGATCGTATGAAGTTCAGGCAAACAAAGGAAACATTCCTCTGAAAGAAGTCGTTCGTTTAAAAGGAGCTTACATCCAATTGAACAACGACCGGGCACAGTTGTTCCAGGAATACATCCAGACTCAAACCGATTTACAAATTCTGCTTCAAACGAGTGCTTTTATTTTACCGGATTCCACGGATGCCAATCTGAATCACTACCTCACACCTTCTTCGGTGAGCGAGCTTCAGAATGCTGCATTGCAAAATCTACCGGAATTGCAGGTAATCAAACAAAACAAAGTATTGGCAGAACAATACCTGAGTTACCAGAAACGCATGGCCGTTCCGGATATCAACCTGTTTGCTTCTTACGATCAGCGCGGTGGAGCCTTCAACAATCAGATCAATGCCGGGATCGCGATTCCGCTTCCGATCTGGAACCGCAACCGGGGAAATATTAAAACTTCTCAATATCAATTGAAAGAGGTTGAATACACCCTTCAGGCAAAGGAAAATGAAATCGTGAGCAAGATCAATAACAGCTATGCTTATTACATTCAAACGGTTGCCGAATACCGGAAATCGATTGAATTGTATAACGACGATTTTGAAAAAACAGTCGACGGAATGAGCGTGAACTTTCAGAAACGAAATGTTTCCATCATCGAGTTTATCGACTTTTTTGAATCATACAATGATGTTTTGGCAGAGCTCATGCGCATCAAAACTCAGTTAGTGATTTCAGCCGAACAAATCAATCTATTAACCGGAAAAGATATTTATTAAGATGAAAACAATGCGATATAAAATTGGTATCCAGGCCGGAGTGGCACTTTGTTTATTGGTTTTGAGTGCCTGTGGCAATAAAGAACCGGAAGACAACATCGAAACATTCACCATGAGCGATGCGATGCTCAAGAAATGTGAATTCTATACAACAAGCAACCAGGATGTAAAAAACAGCATCCGTCTCTTCGGAAAAATTGAAGCCGATAACAATAAAATGGCTCAGATCTACCCGATTTTGAGCGGAGTCGTAACTTCCATTAACGTCGGTTTGGGAGATTATGTGAAGCAGGGACAAATTATGGCAAGCATCCAGAGTGTTGAGATAGCAGGTTTCCAGAAAGAACGTCTCGATGCGATCAACGGTGTGGCAACAGCAGAAAAGAACCTGCAGGTTGCCAAAGATTTGTTTACCGGAAAATTAAACTCCGAAAAAGATGTCACACTGGCTGCCAAAGAACTTGAAAATGCAAAGGCAGAATTGAAGCGAATCAATGAAATCTATTCGATTTACAACCTGAAATCAGGATCGGTTTACAACATCGTTGCTCCTATGAGCGGCTTCGTGATTACCAAAACGCTTTTCCAGAACGAACAGCTTCGTTCCACAGATTCGGAAGCATTGTTTACCATTGCTGAAACGAAAGAAATCTGGGCGGTAGCGAATGTAAACGAGATCGACATCAGCAAGATTAAAGAAGGATATGACGTAACGGTTCAGACGCTGGCTTTTCCGGACAGACCGTATTATGCAAAAATCCAGAAGATTTACAACGTGATCGATGCACAGACGAAATCCATGAAAATCCGGATTTCCCTGCCGAACGAAGACTTCAACCTGAAGCCCGAAATGAATTGTACGGTAGATGTTCACTATTCGGAAAATCAGCAGATGATCACCGTTCCTTCCTCTTCCATCATTTTCGACAAGAGCAAATACTGGATCATGGTCTTCAAAAACCGCCACGACATCGAAACGCGGGAAGTTGAAGTATACCGTCAACTCGGTGAAATTTCCTACATCAAACACGGATTGAAACCAGGTGAAAAGATCATTTCAAAAAACGGTTTATTGATCTACGATGCACTAAATGATTAAAACAGGGAAACATGAACAATTTCATTAAAAGTATTCTTTCATTTTCCCTGAAAAACAAGTTTTTCACGTTTTTTTGGGTAGGATTACTGATCATCGCAGGGGTGATCAGCTATATCCGGATTCCTATTGAAGCATTTCCGGATGTAACCAATACACAGATTATTATCGTTTCCGAATGGAATGGCCGAAGTGCGGAAGAAGTTGAACGCTTCGTGACCACTCCGATCGAAATTGCCATGAACAGCGTACAGAAGAAAACCAATGTGCGCAGTGTAACGATGTTCGGACTTTCGGTGATCAAAGTGATTTTCGAGGACGACGTAGACGATTTCTTCGCCCGGCAGCAGGTCAATAACTTATTAAAAAACGTCCAGCTCCCGGACGGAGTCGATGCCGATGTGCAACCGCCTTATGGTCCCACAGGAGAAATATTCCGCTATATTCTCACCAGTAAAGACAGGGATTCACGGGATTTGTTGACAATTCAAAACTGGACAATCGACCGGGAACTGCGCAGCGTTTCCGGAGTTGCAGACGTGGTTGCATTCGGAGGACAGGAAAAGATCTATGAAATATCTGTTGATCCGGTTAAATTACAGCAATACGATCTGACTCCGCTGGAATTGTACGATGCCGTGCACCGTTCGAATCTGAATGTCGGTGGTGACGTGATTGAGAAAAACGGCCAGGCTTACGTTGTACGGGGAATCGGGCTTTTGGATAGTCAAACCGATATTGAAAATACCATCGTAGATATTTTCAACGGCAATCCGCTGTTGGTGAAGAACGTCGCGACGGTGAAGGAATCAAGCGCACCACGGGTTGGCCAGGTTGGTCTTGGAAAAAATGACGATGTGGTAGAAGGAATCGTCGTGATGCGAAAAGGAGAAAATCCGAGTGAAGTTCTGGCACGTGTAAAAGAAAAGATCGAAGAACTGAACACTTCTACCCTTCCTTCGGATGTAAAGATGGAAACGTTCTACGACCGCGACAACCTGATGACCTATTGTACGGAAACCGTCATGCACAACTTGCTCGAAGGAATCGTGCTCGTTACGGTGGTCGTATTTATTTTCATGGCCGACTGGAGAACAACGGTAATCGTAGCTGTAGTCATTCCGCTTTCCTTGTTGTTTGCTTTCTTCATGCTGTATCTGAAAGGAATGAGCGCAAACCTCATCTCCTTAGGTGCAATCGACTTTGGAATCATCATCGACGGAGCCGTCGTCATGGTCGAGGGAATATTCGTTGCCCTTGACCACAAAGCCAAACAAGTTGGAACAGAACGCTTCAATAAACTGGCAAAAATGGGCTTGATCCGTACGACAGGAATTCAAATGGGGAAAGCCATTTTCTTCTCTAAACTGATCATTATTTCCGCCCTGCTTCCGATTTTCTCTTTTGAAAAAGTAGAAGGAAAAATGTTCTCTCCGCTTGCGTGGACACTTGGTTTCGCCTTGCTTGGTGCCTTAATCTTTACTTTGACGCTTGTTCCGGTTTTGAGCTCCATCCTGCTCAATAAAAATGTGAAGGAAAAAGAAAACTTCTTCACGCGCTTTGTCAGCAAAACGATTGAAAGAGGATTCAACTGGACCTTCAAACGCAAAAAATTGACGTTGCTGATCGCAACAGCTTGTTTCGGATTAACGGTTGTTTCAACCAGATGGCTTGGAACGGAATTCTTACCACCGTTGAATGAAGGTGCTTTATGGGTTACCGCAGAATTACCGATGAGTACCTCTTTGACCGAAAGTGTCAAGATCACCAACGAACTGCGTGAAAAACTGAAGAAATTCCCGGAAGTAAAATCAGTCCTTTCACAAACCGGAAGAAGTAACGACGGAACGGATCCGAACGGATTCTACTTCGTGCAGTTCCAGGTGGATTTGTATCCGAAAGCGGAATGGAAACGCAAAATTACCATGGATGGAATCGTGGATGAAATGGATAAAAGCCTGAGTGTATACCAGGGAATTACCTTCAACTATTCCCAGCCGATTATCGACAACGTAGCTGAAGCGGCAGCCGGTATCAAAGCTTCCAACGCCATTAAAATCTATGGTGATGACCTGGACAAACTGGATGAATATGCCAACCAGGTGATTGCACAGATCAAAGATGTTCCCGGAATCAAGGATGTCGGAATTCTTCGAAATGTGGGACAGCCGGAAATGAGTGTTGTGTTGGATGAAGAAAAAATGGCAATCTACGGAGTCACAAAATCCGAAGCTCAGGCCGTAATTGAAATGGCAATCGGTGGGAAAACGGCGACGCAGAAATACGAAGGCGAGAAGAAATTCGATATCCGGATTCGTTACGACAAAGACTTCCGTAAAAACGAAGACGACATCCTGATGCTGATGATTCCGACCATTACCGGAAACCGCATTCCGCTGAAAGAAGTGGCTACCGTGAAGCAAATCACAGGTCCGGCTTTCATTTACCGCGACAATACGAAACGATTCATCGGGGTAAAATTCTCTGTTCGTGAACGGGATTTGGGAAGTACCATTGCGGAAGCACAACACAATGTCAATACGCATATTAAACTTCCTGCAGGATATAAATTAGGTTGGACAGGAGAATTTGAAAATCAGGTACGTGCCAGTAAGCGTTTATCACAGGTAGTTCCTATTAGTTTGGTTATGATTTTCATTCTCCTGTTTATTATGTTCAACAATGCAAAAGATGCAGCCTATGTATTGATCAACGTTCCTTTTGCTTTGATCGGTGGAATTTTAGCGCTGCACGTTACCGGAATGAACTTCGGAATTTCAGCAGGAGTCGGATTCATTGCACTCTTCGGAATTTGTGTCCAGAACGGTGTAATCCTCATCTCCGAATTCCATAAACAGGCCAAAACATTGGATGATTTGGGTCAGGCGATTGTCAATGCAGTAAAAGTCCGAACCAGACCGGTAATCATGACCGCGATGATGGCTGCAATCGGTTTGCTTCCTGCCGCACTAAGTAGCGGAATCGGTTCTGAAAGTCAGAAACCGCTTGCCATTGTGATTATCGGAGGATTGGTAACGGCAACTGTCTTCACGCTCCTGGTTTTCCCGATTATTTATCACAAAGCATTGCATATCAGGGAACGCAAGAAACTCGTTCCGAAAACGACAAAATAACAACTTGAAAGATTTCTAATAATTAAGTGTGGTAGCTTAAATTGACAAAAAAGCCGGGGTGAAAAATTTTTCACCCCGGCTTTTTGCTTTTATCTGAAGAGATTGATATGACCAACCACTTCAATCCGTTTATCCCTGTTTCGTTGTTTGATCACGATTTTATACGTGTATTGTCCTTCTTTAGACATTTCTCCAAGATATGTTCCGTCCCAGCCAACAGCCAGGTCATGCGTTTCAAACAGCACTTCTCCCCAGCGGTTAAAAATCAACATGGTATAAGATTGCTTGTCGAAACTATTATTGAAAATCGGCAGGAAAACATTGTTGTACTCATCTCCGTCCGGGGTAAAGGTATTCGGAATGTAATAGATGAATTCATCCAGGATTTCAACTGTCGTCCAGGCAGAATCAATACAAGGTCCGGAAGTTGCATAAAGCATTACGGTGTAAGATCCCGGAGTTTCCGGATACGTATGAGACGGACTGAAAGCAGATGATGTACTTCCGTCGCCAAAATCCCAGGAATAATTGGTAGCAGAAGAAGACGTATTCGTAAATACAATATATGGATCAACGATACTTGCTTGAGTCGGATTCGCACTGAAACTCGCATCCGGCTGCGGGAAAATAGAAATCATTCCCACATTCGTTGCCGAATTGGTACAGCCGTTCGCATCCGTAATGGTCAACCCGACATCAAAAACTCCGGCTGCATTATACAATTGAGTAACTGTTCCGCATCCGTTTTGCGTTCCGAAGCCCTGGAAATTCCAGGTACAATTCACAGAATTCACGCTATTATTCGTAAAAACGATCGACTGTGGATTACATCCTGCCGTGATATCACTCAAAAACGAAACCACAGGAAGTGCAAATACAGTCGCGGTCACCACATCAGAATTGGTACAACCCGCAGCATTTGTCACTGTCAGCGTGTAAGTCGTTGTTCCTGGCGCAGAAGTACTGAACGTCGGATTGGCAATCGTTGCATCACTTAAACCTGTTGCCGGAGACCACGAATAAAGATTTCCCGGAATCGGGGGAAATCCGAGTTGATTCCCACCGGAAATTCCCTGGCAAAGGGAAACATCCGCTCCTGCATTTGCAACCGGAGGTGGATTAATTGTGATAACAAACGTAATGGTCGTTCCTACACAACTGTTCAAAGTCGGCGTGAGCGTAATCGTTCCACTGTTCGGAGTTGTTCCCGGATTCAAACCTGTGAATGAAGAAATATTTCCCGTTCCGCTTGCAGCCAATCCGATCGAAGGATTGCTATTCGACCAGGTAAATGTTGCTCCCGCAGGAGTTGAGGCAAATGCCGGAACACTGACATTATCTCCCGTGCATTCATCAATCGGAAGAACAGCTGTTGCTACCGGAATCGGAGAAACCGTAATGGTTACCGAACCGGAAATCGTTGAACTGCACCCGCCCGGCGGATTGATTTGAACACTCGACAAGGAATAAGTCGTTGTACTTGCAGGTGAAACAGAAACGGTTCCATTTCCTGCTGCATCCAGGACGATTGTCTGGTTTGTTCCTCCAACCTGGTACGTAACCGTAGCATTCGGAGTTCCTGTAAAAGTTAAAGTGGTGGTAGCCCCGGAACAAATTGTTGCACTTCCGGAAATGGAAACTGTTGGGTTTGCAACAACCGTCATCACCTGCGTTTGCGTACAGGATCCGGAATTCATGAAGGTAATCGTTGTAGTTCCTGTCGATACAGCAGTTACCAAACCGCTGGCAGAAACTGTTGCTACAGATGTATTAGAAGATGCCCACGGAGTTGAAGCATGTGCCGTTCCCGAACCGGTTAAAGTAGTTGTTGCTCCAACACATAAAGTCGTAACCGGAGCTGCAATCGTCGGTGTCGGATTAACAACCAAAGTCGTGGTCGAACTACAAGGAACTCCTGCAACTGTTGCCGTCACAGTGTATGTGTAAGACCCGGCAGTTGCCGGAACCGGAACAGCTGTCGGGTTTTGAGCCGTTGAAGTAAATCCGTTCGGACCAACCCAATTGAAAGTTGCTCCGGCAACATTCGTTGCAGTCAGATTAAATGTCGGAGTTCCTTCACATACATTTCCGCTATTCCCGGCTGTTACCGTACAACCACCGCACGGGTTAACGGTAATCGTCGCAGTTGCAGCAGTTGAGGACGGACACATCGGGTTTCCTCCCGATGAATTAACCGTATACGTATACGTTCCGGGAGTTGAAGGAGGTGTTGCCGTAACTGTAGCTCCGGTTGTTCCGCTTAAATTCGGAGAAGCATTCCAATTATAGGTTCCATTTCCTCCGGTTGCAGTAAGCGTGACCGATTGCCCGGCGCAAATTGTTGCAGTAACCGGTGTCACATCTACCGGAATGGCCACTCCGGAATTCGCCGCAAACGTGTAATCACACACATCTCCTGCATAACCATCAATCATGATGTAATACGTATTTCCGGGAGTTAATCCGCTTGCGGATACATTTTGAGAAGAGGCAGATGGCGCCAACTCATCACAGTAGTAGGAAGTCACGTTTCCAGAACAATTGTTTGCAGAAAAAATCATAATCTGGATTCCGTCTCCGTACGTAGAATTGTAAACCCATACATCAAACGAAATGGATGTTGAAGATGCCACAAAGCTCAAAAAAGAATTGTTTTCGATCGTGCCGCAGAACTCTCCCAGCAATCCGCAATCGAACAATCCTAAAAATCCGCAGGAAGAACTCCAGTAATTCGCAGTATATGAAGCCGATGTGTTTCCACAGTAACCGTTCAACTCGCAAATAGGTGTTGCCTGGGCACACGTATTTCCTGCTGCTGGGTTAGAACCACATGGAGGCTGTGTAAATCCTGATAAACTTATCAAAACAAACACGAGAAGGTAAATCAGCCTTTTCATTTTGCAAGCTTTAATCGTTCTTCCACATAAAGCAAAATCTGTTTGTTCTGATTCGACGGCTGAGTCCTGTTCTTATAGATATAGGATTCCCGCATTTTCTTCAGCTCAAAAACAGAAAGCAGATCAATGCGTTGATAAAGCTTTTGCAATGAATCGGCAGAGATTGTATCGGAAGGCATCAACCAATACACAGGTGTGTGGTGCGCAGATTGAGTATGCGCACAAGCAGTAGTTGCACCAAAAGCCGTAGCTAATGCTGCTAGTAGTAGTAATCTCATAGTGTAATGAATTATTTTACAAATTCTATTAGTACTAACGAAATTAAGGTAAAGCGGTTGCTAACATCAAATAAAATAATAGATTTAACTGAATTTCAACAGAATGTTTAATAAAAAACATGTAGATTTCCAACATCTTACAATCTGATACAATGGAAAATACTGAAAATGCAAAAGCCGTAGAACTGTTCAATAAACTTGCCGAATCCTATCAGCAACGCTTCTTTTCAGTAGATGCTTATGAATCCGATCTGGATCTATTTCTAAACCTGATCAAACCCGATGCGAACATTTTAGACGTTGCCTGCGGTCCGGGAAATCTCAGTCATCACCTGCTGAAAAAACGGCCGGATCTTGATTTACTTGGTATCGATTTAGCCCCGAACATGATCCATTTGGCTCAAACCAATAACCCGAATGCGCGTTTCCGGGTTTATAATGCCCTGGAATTGGAAGCTTTGGATCAATCCTTTGATGCTGTGATTGTTGGATTTCTCTTTCCATATCTTTCAAAAGTGCAGGTACAGGGATTTCTTAGAAATGTCCGGGCAATTCTCAATCCGGGCGGAATTCTTTACCTCAGCACCATGGAAGATCTCTATGAAAATTCCAGGTTCAGACCTTCCAGCACCGGAGAAATGGTCATGATGCATTACTACGAAAGTTCCTTTTTAAGCCAGGAACTCGAGTTTTTGGGATTCGAAATCTTGTCGGTTCGCTCACAGGAGTATGTTATTTCTGAGAATGAAACCGACACAGACCTGATGATCGTTGCAAGAAAGAAAAGTATGAACCACATAGAAACATGGGTCACATAGTTTTTGTTTTACTGTATCCATGTAACACACTTTTACTTGCTCTGACAAAAGCCACTTCTTAAACGTTTCAGGAAAAAGCTTCGCCGAAGGTGAAGAATTGGATGCTACTATGTGTTCTATGTACCTATGTGGTTTTAAAAAACAACAAAGCCGGCAGTCAAGTACCGGCTCGATCAAATCAGGTTAACGAAAAGTAATACCTTCTCATTGATTCACCAGTGCAGTGTAGGATGAATTTTTTGACAGATCTATTTCATTTCGGATGATATCATCCAGGGTTTCTCTTTGGCGAATCAACAGTGCCTTGCCGTCGCGGATATATACTTCGGCAGGTCTTAAGCGGGAATTATACTGGTTACTCATGCTGAAACCGTAAGCTCCGGCATTGTAAATTGCCAGGGTATCTCCCACTTTCGCTTCCGAAATCGGGCGATCATACGCAAACGTATCAGTCTCACAGATATATCCGACTACGGAATACAATTTCTGCTGTCCTTCCGGGTTGGAGATATTTTCAATGCGGTGATAAGCGTTGTAAAACATCGGGCGGATCAGGTGATTTTGACCACTATTTACTCCCAGGAAAACGGTTGAAGTGGTTTGCTTCACCACATTCACGGAAACAAGCAACACACCGCTTTCACTTACCAGGAATTTCCCCGGTTCAAACCACAACTCGAGTTCTCTTCCGTATTCTTTACAGAAATTCTGAAAGGACTTCCCTATTTTCTTCCCGATTTCTTCAATGGGTGTTACGAAATCACCTTCCTTATAAGCCACTTTAAACCCGGAACCGAAATCCATGAATTGCAATTCAGGAAAATACGTTGCGGCCTGGTACAGCAATTCCGCACCCTGTAAAAACACATCTGCATCCACAATATCGCTTCCGGTATGCATGTGCAGACCTACAATATGCAACTTGTAATGTTCCACAATCCGTTGAATATGCCGCAACTGGTGAATCGAAATCCCGAACTTCGAGTCGATATGACCGACTGAGATATTGGCGTGCCCGCCGGCAAGAATGTGCGGATTGATCCGGATACAAACCGGAACTTCCGAACCATAAATGGAACCGAAATGTTCCAGAACACTCAAATTGTCAATATTAATCATCACACCGAGTGCAACTGCCTCTTCAATTTCTGAAAAAGCAACTCCATTCGGAGTGTACATGATCTCTTCCGGGGTAAATCCTGCTTTTAATCCGAGTAATACTTCTTCGATGGAAACAGCATCCAAACCGGCTCCCTGGTCTTTCAGTGTTTTCAGGACATTTACATTACTCAAAGCCTTCATGGCATAATGCAATTTCACTTCCTGTGAGCCAAAAGCCTTTTTCAGACGCTTGTACTGAGAAATGATTTTTGCTTCGTCATACACGTAAACCGGGGTGCCAAACTCGCTGGCCACTGATTCTAACAATCTCGGATTCATTTTATTTCTATTTTCGGAATGCAAAATTAGAGGAAAATATTTATTTAACAATACTTTTATTTTAACACAAAAAGTTATAAATAAAACTTTTTAGATTTTGAACGAAAGTCTAATTTAGCTGTAGTACACGTAAACCCAATTCTATGAAAAGACAATTTGTAAACCTGTTATTCCTCCTTCTTCCAATGGCCGGTTTTACCCAGAATATCAATGAGCAAGTGCTTAAAACGGATATCAAACGGGTAAAACTCTTTTTAACCGCCGGAGAAATGACTCACGAAACTCCGGTAAAACTTGCAAAAGGAAGAAACAAAGTCATTTTTTCCGGAATTTCTGCATTCGCTGACCCCAGAACGATCCAATTTACCGGTTCCGGAAATTTTCGTTTGGTTTCTGTATCCACAGAGATGGATTTCCTGGCTGCAGAACAATGGAATCCGAGGATAAAAATCCTGAATGATTCTTTGGAACAACTCAAAGACCGGCATCAGATGAATGTTGATCTCTTGAGTGCTTACCAGGCCGAATTAGGTATTATGAATACGAATAAAGATCTGAAAGGAACCACTTCTCTGACCATCGATCAGATAAAGGCAGCCGGAGAGTACTACCGCACACGTACTTTTGAGATTAATAAAACGGTTACTAAAATCCGCAAAGAACAAGAGGTTTTAAGCGTTAAAATCAACGAAGCACGTTTCAAACTGACGGAATTGAATTACGTTGAAAATCAACGAAGCAACCAGGTGATTGTACTGATTGACACCGATGCTCCTTCTGAAATTTCAGGTGTTTTAAGATATTTGGTTTCCGATTGCGGCTGGGCAGCAACGTATGATTTGTCTGCAACCGATTTGAATCAACCGATCAACCTGAAATACAAGGCGCAGGTTTATAACAACACCGGAAATGAATGGAAAAATGTCAATCTGACCTTAAGTACTTCCGATCCGATGCTGAGTGCAGCTTCCCCGGTTTTAAATCCGTTTTACTTACGATACGGAGAACAGGCCGAGCAATCCAAAAAGGGATATATGCAGCCGATTCAAAAGAACGCCGAATACCGGAACGAAGTCATGAATGAAATCAACATGGCAAACCAGCGGGCATATGACAATTATGTGTTGGATCAAAAAGATGCTCAGAATGTGGATCTTTCAGGGAAATTTTTGAATGAAAGCAAGAAAGTAAGCACCGTTGCTATGAAACAGATCGAAATTTCGGATTTGAATGCAGAATTCATCATTCCTCATCCTTTTTCCTGTCCAACGGATGCAAAACCCTATACGGTTGAAATCAAGGAAATCAACATGCCGGCAACCTTCACACATGTTTCCGTTCCGAAACTGGATCAGGGCTCCTTCCTTCTGGCAAATATTGTAGGCTGGCAGGATCTGGATCTGATTCCGGGACCAACGAATGTTTATTTTGCCGGAAATTATGTCGGAGTAAGCGAAATCAATACCAACAATGTGGAAGATACGCTGCATTTATCTTTCGGACGCGACTCAAAAATCCAGGTACTGCGCAAGCTGAAATCTGAAATGAGTACCAAGAAAATTTCCGGAAGTACCAAAAAAGACACTTATTTCTATGAAATCCAGGTTCGAAACAACAGAACTGTTCCGGTGAAAATCGACGTATTCGATCAGATTCCATTATCGCGCAACAGTGAAATTACGGTAAGTGTTGAAACAATCGGAACCGGTAAAAAGAATGACATCACCGGAGAAGTCACTTACCAGGTTGTTATTCAACCGGGAGAAACCATCCGATTGGATTTGGGATATTCGGTCAAATACCCGAAAGACTCCAAAGTGGTTACAAGAACTTTCAAAACCATCAGCGCTCCAAGTTTTTAGTCGGGTTTTCCCGCTATAAAAGAGAAAGCACTCGCAGCAGCGGGTGCTTTTTTTTGTCAAATACTCACTGAAAGTTTCCAAATGCTAAATTTTTAGTAAATTTTTTGTTAATAAATTTGGAAATTACTACAACGTTTTAGGATATTTACGGCAAACTTAGACTATGACGAAATCTATCTTACTACTGATTTTCAGTAATTTGCTTACTATTGCAGGATTTGCATGTAACGGGGGCACTGCATCCGGTTCATTAACTCCAACAGCCGCTTACCAAACTATCGCAACTCAAAACGGAAGATATTATACAGTCAACGTCACGCAATGTAATCAATACGAGTTTACATTTTGTGCCGGCGGAGCTTCTTCGGGAATCGATTCACAGCTTACTTTGCTGGATGCAGCAGGAGCTACCGAAATCGTTTACTCTGATGACGTTTGTTCAACCAACGCATCCATTGTCTGGACTGCAACTTTCACAGGAACAATCCGCATTTTGGTTTCAAAATACAACTGTGTCCACGATTTGGCATCCAACGTGACACTGGCTTATAAAATGGTGGTAAATACCGGAAATTACTGTTTGAACGGAAATGCAAGTTATCAAACCATCGGTGGGCAGAGCTGTATTGAGTTAACACCTGAAACAAACAACCAAACGGGTTGCGCATGGAATAATACTGCTATCAACTTCAATCAGCCTTTCAACCTTTCATTGAATTATTATTTCGGAAACAACATCAACGGTGCGGATGGTACAACCTTTACTTTTCAGCCGAATCCGGCAGCTTGCGGAACTGCAGGTGGTCAATTGGGTGCCGGAGGAATTCCCAACTCATTAGTCATCGAGTTTGATACATACGACAACGATAATCCTGCTCACGTTTTTGATATTGCGGCAGATCATATTTCGGTAGAAACGGACGGAAATTTACTTGGGCCTTCAGCGCCGTATTGTGGTCCGACTCCTGCTTTTGCTTCCCTGGCCAACCTCGACGACGGAGTGGCTCACACCATTAAAATTTCCTGGAATCCAGCAACACTCAATCTTCAGATTTACGTTGATGGAAACTTACGTCTGACTTGCAACGGAAACTTTGTGACCACCGTTTTTGGCGGTAACAGCACGATTTATTGGGGAGCAACTGCTGCAACCGGAGGATTGAACAATCAGCAATATTTCTGTCCTTCCTCGGTAGTTTTACCTGTTGAGTTAACTGCATTCAAATCAAGTTGCGACGGAACCAACAATCACATTTTCTGGAGATCGGAAACAGAAACGCGTTTGGATCACTACGAATTGGAATATACATTCGACGGACAACTGTTTTATCCGTTACAGAATATCCAGGCAAGCGGTAACTCGGAAACTCCGATCGAATACAATTTTACGGATCCGACTTCTTACAATCAACAGGTTTACTACCGGATTACCTCCGTGGACCAGGATGGAAAAGAAGATTACAGTGAATTAATTTCTGCTTTCCGCTGCTCGGATAATTCGAAAAACCTCGTAACGGATCTGCATTCTGAAGACGGAAATGTGACGATTCATTTCTCCGACAATTCGGTGATGTACCAATTATTCGATTTGAACGGAAAGTCAGTTACAAACGTATTAAACAACAATGAATTACCGGAAAATCAATTGATTACAGATTTCTCTCAAGGAATTTATTTATTGAAAGCATGGAACAAACAGGAAACAATTGTCGAAACACACCGCGTGTTGGTACAACCATAGTATTTCATTCGCCTGTTATTTCTAAGCATTCATAGTACTTTATTTAACGCCTGCCGAATAATTCATACGAACTAGTAAATTAATTTGGAAGTGGTTAAGTCCTTGAATATATTTGTTTCAGAAGAAATTCTAACACATCTATTGCCGATACAAAGTAAAGTAAGTCGTGGAGTTGGTCTGCGACTTTTTTATTTTAAATAAGTTCAATCGGTTGAAGAGTTCAATTTTCACTTCCGCTCTTTTATTTAGTTGATCCTTCAAAACTTAAATATTGTTTCCTTTATTGTAAGACAATTTCCCATTGATTCATCTTACAACCTTGCCGAACTTTGCTTACTTTTTCATTGTCAAAAAGTAAGCAAAAAAAATACCGAATTACAAACGGATCATTTCCATTCGCAATTCGGCATTTGTAATTAGCAATTATTCTAGTGTGATTTCCGCTCGATAAAAGAACATTCCATCATCAGGTGTTTTCTGTTCTCTGTAGACTCTTTTAAACGGTCCATCAGGCGTTCTACGGTTTCTTTCCCAATCTCACCTACCGGTTGGCTTAAAGCCGTTACAGGAGGAGCAAAATAAGAGAATGCTTCCGAGTCATCAAATGAAATGATGCGTACCTTATTCGGAATGTCTACTTTCAGGATATTCAATGCGTTGATTGCGTGAAGTGCTACTTTATTGTTCAAAGCCACAAACGAATCAACACCTTCGTCGATCATTTGTTTGACTTTCGCAACGCTCTCATCCACATTTTCCGTCAGGCTCGCCAATTCGAAAGGAATTCCTTGTTTTTCACAAGCAGATTTTGATCCGTCAATTCGCAATTGAATCGTCATCACATCCGAACGTTTCGGGTGCAAAACGCCTACTTTTTTCGGTTTCTTAGAAAAGCGCTTAATTAACATGGAAGCTTCCATGTAATTATCAACTCCCACAAAATCGGCAAATTCATCCCCGATACGATCTACCCAAACTACCGGAATAGGTGTTTCATCCAACACCGGTTTTAACGCAGGAATTCCATTACAAGGCGCAATAATCAATGCGTCTACGGAACGAAGGATCAAATCGCGGATCAATTTTAATTCCATGGTGATATCATCGTTCGTTGAAACGATGAACAAGCTGTATCCTTTTTCATAAAGTGATTCCTGGATTGCTTTACTCAATTCGGAATAAAACGGGTTCGAAATATCGGCCAATACCAAACCGATGGTTTGAGTTTTACCTTCTCTCAATCCCTTCGCAAAATAATTCGGAACGTAATTCAGCTCCTTTGCTTTTTCAAGAATCAGCCTTTGAGTCGTTTCACTGATATTGAATTGTTTTCCTTTTCCATTCAATACAAATGATACAGTAGATTTTGAAACATTTAAACTTTCGGCAATATCCGCAAGTGATGTTCTTTTTGATTTCATTCTTAAAACGTTAGTTTCTCTGGTCTTTTCCCCACGACATTTTGTTGCGAATAGTATCCAAGAAATTAGTGTCCTCTAATTTAATGACATTAATCATATATTCGGCCTTTCTGATTAAAACTTCTTCATTCTGGCGAATACTTTTGGCATTTCCATCCAGCGAGATCAGGTAATTGCGCTCTCTTCCCTGGACACTGAGTTTAATCGGCATATTATCAGGCACAACCACCGGACGAACATTCAGATTATGCGGAGCAATCGGGGTAATAATATGCACCTGGCAACCCGGTGTTACAATCGGTCCGCCACAACTCAGGTTGTAAGCGGTGGATCCTGTCGGAGTTGATACGATCAGGCCATCCGCCCAATACGCATTCAGGTATTTATCATCCAGGAACGTGTTCACCGTAATCATCGAAGAAGTATCTTTTTTCAGTAAAGTCACCTCGTTCATGGCTACATTATCCGCGCCGAACAAATTTCGTTCTGTTTCAACACGCAACAAAGAGCGTTTCTGATAATCATACCTTTTCTGACGCACCAATTCCAATGCTTCTTCAAATAGTTCGTCGCTGATATTCGCTAAAAATCCAAGTCTCCCGGTATTGATCCCCAAAATCGGAACATCCGAATTCCGGATGTATGAAACGGTTTTCAAAAAAGTTCCGTCACCACCGATGCTGAACGCCATGTCAATCCCATGGTGAAAGTCTTCGTGTTTGGTGAACACATCCGCATCATTGCAAATGAAGCCTTTTTTGACCAACTGATTTTTTAATTCCTGCTCTAAAACCAGCTTCCAGCCAAATCGTTCGATTGTTGCTGCAAACCGTTTGAATAGTGGGATACTTGCTTTTGTGATTTTCTTTGAATAGACCGCAACTCGCATATCAGATATTTAGGTAATTCATGAGTGCATCATACCTGAACTGCATGTCATCCTGATCTGTTGAGCGCTGAAAACTGGCTTTTACAACCATATCATAACGCTCGAAAGAACGGATAATCCGGGATAAATCAACTTCCGAAATCTTCAGTGTCACTTCCAGTTTCGTTGTATCCGATGAAGACATGATGAACGAAGAAAGAATCTTCGCATTTTCACTTTCCACGATTTGTGCAATCTGCGCCAAAGAGTAATCCACGCGATTCATTTCAAGAACCACAATTCCTCCTACTTCTTTGATACTTGCCGTATTCGCAATCAATGTCATCAACTGATGCACACTGGTGCAGCCCAAATATTGTTCATTATTATCTAAAACGGGTAATACCGAAATCCGGTGTTCCGCCATTTTTGCGAGTACTTCGTAGATGTGCGCATTTTCCAGGACATAAGGTCTCGGAAGATGATCAAAAAGCACATCCAACGTCAATTCCAGGTCTTTTTTGTCCAAAATATCGCTTTCGGAAATCAAGCCCACGAAATTGCCGTTTTTTAGAACGGGAAGATGGGAAACTTTGAATTCTTCCATCCAAATTAATGCCTTCTCCCCTGAATCTGTATGCATTAAAGGGGGAATCTCGTCTGTAATTACTTCTCTTGCTGTCATGATATGTGCCAAAGTAGTAAAAACCTAGATAACTACCGAAAACTTTGTGAAAATTTAATCCACGGAAATGACTAGTCTTGTGCCTCCGTTCAGTTCCATATTCCATGCCTTTTCAATGTCGGAAAGAGGCAATATCTGTGTATTCAAACGAAGCACTCCGGCTGCAGCCAATTGAAAAATTTCCGGAAGAATTTCAGTGAAAAAAGCTTGCAGGTCTGCTTTGGAAAGGCTTCCCAATCCGGAACCTAACAACTCAATCGCAGAGCTTCTTAGCGTTTCGGAATCCAAAGCGATCGTTTCTCCGGCCATACTTCCTACCGTTACGATTTTTACCTGCGGAGTAAAGGTCTGGATTCCGCCGCCTTTCAATGCGGTGATGATCAACTCAAGCGGTTTTCCCCACAAATAATCAATGACACAGTTGATCGGTGTTTCCCGGTGCAGTGTTTTCAGTTTCGAAACAATTTCTTCATCGGAATCCAACAAAGAAATAACCTCATCCGCGCCCAGTTTTTTCAAGTGTTTCAAAGTTGCTTCGTTTCGTCCGGTTGCAATAATCCGCGAAGCTCCGTCGTGTTTTGCCAATTGTACAGCCAATTGCCCGGTAACACCGGTTGCTCCGTTAATCAATACAACAGCTCCTTTTTGCATTTTCGCTCTGAAACGCAAGGCCATTGCCGCCCCGATAACTGCATTCGGCAAAGCTGCTGCCTGAAACACATCCAATCCTTCCGGCAAAACCACGTACTGTCCTTTTGCAATCAAAGCCTCTTCTGCCAGCATCCCGGAAATTCCCTGTGCGTAAACCAAGGTTCCGTCTTCCAAAATTCCTACTCCGTCAATTCCAACAACGGCGGGAAGTTCGGTATAACTGGCATAATGTTTTCCGCTTGCGCGCAGTTTGTCGAGGTTTTTCACGGATGCGGCTTTCACTTTCAAAATCAATTGGTCTTCCTGTGCAGGAACGGGATTCGGGTAGTCTGAATAAACGGGAGTATTTCCCAATTCGTAAATCAATGCTGCTTTCATATCTTTTTTTCAGCAAAGGTCGATTCCGTTGAAGACTTCTCTCTTAACAATTGTAAAGTTCTTGTTGAAAGTGAAAAAAGATGATCGAAGAGTAAATTACAAACGGACAAAAAAGTCACTTCCGTTGCATCCCGATAGCTATCGAGATCGCGATATTGCGAACAGCTCTTTATTTATAAGGGATTCAAGCTTATTTTCCAGTCTTCGCAACCCTGTTCCGAATCCGGCTCAGGGAAACAGGCGTAATCCCGATATAAGTAGCCAAATCCTGCTGTGGAACGCGTTTCAACAATCCGGGATTGGTTTTCAGTAAATGCAGGTAACGTTCTTCCGGTTTATCCCGCAAAAACGACAGCACATGTTTGGAATAATATAAAAAGCGGTCGAGAATATATTCCTGGAACCATTCTCTGAAATCCGGGTCATTCTTCATCAGTTCGTCGAAGGTTATTTTATCCAGTACATACAATTTGCACTCTTCCAGGGTTTCCAGGCAAAAACTACTTGGTTGAAGACTCAGAAAACTTTCCAGGGAAGCCACCAATTTGCCTTCAAAGAAAAACTGGCTTGTAATTTCATTTCCGTCTTTGTTTAACCAAATCCGCAAAGCACCTTTTTCGATGATATACATTTTCCGGGCAATCGAACCTTCCGGAACCAATTGTGTTCTTGCCGGAACGGTAATCGATTCCAGTCCGAATAAATCTGCCCATTTAATTGCATCCATTTCCATGTTACTTCGTTCATTCTTTCTTTATACAGCAAACTTGTTCAAAGAATTCAAGAGTTAAAAGGTTCAATTAATTCAAAATGAAAAATTCAAAAATTATTTAAGTAACAAACATTTGAACATTCTAAATTCTGTCATATCGAGCTTGCCGAGATATGAACATTTGAACTAATCAAAGTCTCTTCAATAAAAAAAATCGTCATCTGTCTTTCAATACATTTAATTTTCGATCCTGTCTGCGTATTTCTTTCGCAAATGCTTTGTTTTCAAATCTTCTTCCTGCCAGCGAATATGCTGTCCGAACGTACCACGTAAACGCTGCCATTTGGACTGCCGGTCCACGATGGAAACAAAATTGGCTCGTTTGGTAGAACTTGGATCAATCTGCGGCTCCGACAAGTCCTGTTTCAAAAGGGTATCTTTGATAATTGGCAATAAATCAATCGGAAATTCAAATTTCTTGATGAATTTCCGCATTCCGTTCAACTGAAATGGATCTGTAGCCAATGCAATCTTTTTGAATCCCTGTTTTTTAGCTACCTGGTAAGAATAATAGACGTTTTCGGTACTGTGTTCCGCTCTCGGATCCGTAAAAATATGCTCTTTCGGAATTCCCAATGCTTCGCCGTACAACGCCATGATTTTCGCCTCTTCGTATTCCGTGTAAACTGCCGATCCCGAATAGATAATATTTTTCGCAATTCCTTTTTTATACAGGTAATTGGCCCATTGAACCCGCATCTGCATCGTTTCGCTCCAATGTTTCCCCTCGAAAGGAACTCCCGGAACAATAATCGCATCATAAGGCGCTTTTTTCAACGATTCGCGATTTGTTTTTTGAGGAGAAGGTGCAAAAATGAAACACCCACTCAACAAAGTGCTTAACAGAAAAAACAGGCCAAAATGAATCGCTTTCATATTTCAATAATACGATTTTATGTCGTAAAAACCGGCTGTAAACCGCTAAAAACTTGAAATCATACTTTCAAAAACTTTAACATCCTTTAGAAACAAATCCTCTGTATCTTCGTGGCTCAAACGAAAAGAAGGAGATTTTTATGACCAAGCTAAGTGTGAACATTAATAAAATTGCTACGATTCGAAATGCACGTGGAGGAAATACCCCGAATGTGGTTCAGGTAGCTATTGACTGCGAACGTTTTGGCGCTGCAGGAATTACTGTTCATCCCCGACCGGATGAGCGACACATTACCGGAAAGGATGTGGTTGATTTATCGAAAGTGGTCACAACGGAGTTCAACATTGAAGGCTATCCCGATGAACGTTTTATGCAAATGATCGAAGCAATTCGTCCGGCACAAGCAACTTTGGTTCCAGATCCGCCGCATGTTCTGACAAGTAATGCTGGCTGGGACACGAAAGAGCACCTGGAAGTTTTACAGGATATTATCAGAAGAATCAAAGCTTTGGGAGTGCGTACTTCTATTTTCGTGGATACGGAACTTCAGAATATCGAATACGCCATCAAAACCGGAGCTGACCGCATTGAATTGTACACGGGGCCTTATGCGGATGGTTTCTCTGAAAATAAAGAACAAGCAATCGAACCGTTTGTCATTGCAGCGAACAGAGCTTTGGAACTTGGCCTGGAATTGAATGCCGGGCATGACCTGAACCAGGAAAACCTGCGTTATTTCAAACAAAACATTCCACAATTGGCTGAAGTCTCTATCGGACATGCCTTGATTTCTGACGCACTTTATTTGGGATTGGAGAATACGATTCAGCGATATAATTACTTGTTGAGAGATTAAAAAATTCTTCCGAAGAGAAATCTGGAGAAATTAGCGTAGAACACACTACCTTATTTCCCGCAAATGCACAAATTTTAAGGACGCATTGGAATATGAATTCAAAAAGAAAGGAATTCCTTTTGCCCGAGAGGTTCGTTACCAGGTAAAATATAAGGATACTATTCTCCCGCATGAGTTTTGGGCAGATTTTGTCGTTTTCGATTCTATTATTTTAGAAGCAAAGACCGCAAAAGATCTGACAAATGAGCATTTCGAACAAACAATTAATTACTTAGCAGTTTCAGGAATGGAAGTTGGTGTATTGGTAAATTTCCGAAAGCCACAACTTCAGTATAAGCGAGTCATTTATACACGATAATTTTAACTTGTACAAGTGGCGAGACCGGTAGGCGAGTATTTTAATTTGTGCATTTGTGGGAAAAACATTGTTATTTGTCTTAAAAAGACGGATAGACATGTATCTATTAACCCAGCCACAACAAAGGTTTTAGCTCAAATCCGATCCTCAAGAATCTTTTGAATGTAATTATTGATCTGCTTTTTCTGTTTTCTCGTCCCCTCATCATTCATTTGGTTATGCGTGATGTTTTTGAGCTGAATCACACGAATTCCAAAACTATCACACAGCTCAACCGGCGGAAGTACGCCTTCATCGGCGGTTTTGTCCATAGAACGCAAACTCGCAAATTGCGGATTGGAACACACCGGAAGCGGCATTCTCAAATTATCCAGCGTAATGACTTTCCGGATCAAAGCCGGATGATCTTTTGCTGTCAGCACACTCATATCGCCACCATTGGAATGCCCGATCAGATCGACTGATAAAATCCGGAGTTGCGGGTTTAGTTGTTTAAAGTAATTCAACACAAACAAAATATTCGCTTCTCCACGTGTCCAGAAAGGCATGCGAACCACCTGCATAATTCCTGATTGCGGAAGCAGTGAATCACCTTCCAACTCGTGCTGAATGCTCAAAACCCAGAATCCTTCACGGGCCAGACGTTTCGTTAAATAGGAATAATTCAGATAATTCCGCGGGTAATTTGCTCCGTAACCATGACTGAAAATCACCAGGCGAATCGCATCAGGTTCTTTTGATTTTAATTTCGGACGAAACAAAGCAAAAGGAATTCGTCGTCCACGAATGCTGTCGAAGACTTCCAGCTTTTCCACTTCAATTTCCCTGCGTTTCGCAACGGGATTCTTTTTGGTCGGTTCTGGGATTGCTTCTTCGGAATTAGACGCCAATGAAGCCATTCCCGCCAACGCAAGCAGTAAAATTCCTCCCAGAAAAGCAAAAAACCGTTTTTTCTCCCTTTCCATTTCTTATTTTATCGAAATTGAAAAATTGATTCCGTCAATTGTTATTGTGCGCACCTTTTCTTCCGAATCCGTTACTTTAAAAATCATTTTCTTTCCATTTGTTCCGGGTACTTCCGTACTTTCCGACCAAAAATTCCCCAAACAGCTTTCAACTGGTTCCTCCCGGTACTCCATAAGTGTTCCCTTGCTGTCAAAATGAAGCAACAAAAAACCGATTTCCATTCCTGCTCCGCACATTCCGTTCGGATTAGCAGTAGAACTGATCTCATATTTCAACAGAACTTTCGAACCGGTCGCATCAACCTTCGAAACAAAAATAGAATATCCGTAACTCATCGGACCAAACTGACTCAGATCAATACGCTTTTGTCCGTTTTTTTCTACCGGAACAACCAGGAACTCTTGTTTTTTATCCAGATCAATACTGCTGACATTGAAACTTACATTCAATTGTTTCTGGCTGTTTTCCCAGGTTCCTTTGTACATATAATCGCTGTAATCGAAATCAAATTTCTCCGTAAATCCGGAACGGTTCATCAGATCATCCGTCGCTTCCCAGGGATTCGGTACAGAAGAAAGCATTTGTTTTACACTATCGGCACGTACCGGATCTGTAAACGAATAAAGCACCAAACGACCGGAAGACACTCCAACCAGCGGAATCTTCTTCTTCACATTGTTATAGTAGTACCAACCCGAAACCGAGTAGCTCAACCAATTTTCAGGCGAATATTCCTCGAATTTCAAATACATCGTGATCGGGTATTTATTATCAATCGAACCGGTAAAAACCTGGTCCGTGATTGAGAATTCTTCGATAAAAAGCAATTCCTTCTGAGCTTTTAGAAAGAACGGAAACAGAACTAAAAGCGTGATTACAGCTAATCTCATCTTACTTTTTGGCTTTGAGTCGTTACAATCTTTTGCTGATCCATTCCTTTTTCATCTTTGTAATGAATGGAAATACTGGTTTTCTTCACTGTCGAACCGCTTGCTGTAACACTTATCATCTGGCTTGCTTCAAACTGGAATCTTTCCGGTAGCAATTTAAAATCTGCCTCCGTCACAAATTCAAAAGCAGCAGGTAAATCCCACAGATATTCTTTCACAATCAGTCCTTTGGAGTTGATAAAAAACAAGGTCTCTGTTTTGCTGCTTTGAATATCAATCAATTCGCTTTCCCATACCGTTCCCAAAGCTTCTCCGTTTTCCTGGCAGCTTGCTCCTGGTAAATGAAAGATTTCCTGCAGGGTTTCCGGATCAAGCACATAAAGTCCCTGGTAGAGCGGCCAGTAATCTTCCGTAGAAACACCATTTGCCTGTCCGCCATGAATTAAAAGGTATTCTTCCCGGCGTTTTGAAACAAATACTCCGTCCACTCCGGAAGCAAGTGTAAAACTTCCCTGAAGGTTCACAAACGGATTGAAATCAACCAGTTTCCATTGATTGTTTTCCTTCTCAAACAAAGCCACACTAAGCACTCCACGTGCAAAACGTCCGGTTCCATCGTTGTGATCCGAAGTGGAAAAACTAATAATGGCTCTCGACTCCCCCGTTCCAGTCTTATATTCATACGCTCCGCTTGCAACCGTATAATTTCCCGCATAAGGAATCGTAGCTTCTTCCGGTTCATCATCAAACACTTTGAAAACGCGTTTTTCACAAGTCGGGCAAGACCAGAAAGCAGCTTTCCTCCATTCTACCAATTCCGGATCATCTTCGTCCATCGGAGCGGGAAAGAGTTGAAAAAGGATTTTATCGGGATCCAAAGCGCCTGAACCGAAATCCAATAGTTTCATTTTTTCCGGATCAAGGGAAATCGCTTTCGGCTTTTTCAGTTCTGATTCCTGTGCCCCACTTAAAAAAGAAAGTGCCGGGAATAGAAACAACGATACAATAGCGGATAACTTCTTCATTTAAAATTGACTTACAATCGAAGTTAAACAAAAACATGGAATGTTGTGTTACGCGAAAATAGCGGGCAAAAAAAATCCGGCAGTGATAGTCTGCCGGATTTTCTTGTTTCAGTTAATATTAGATCACTCCGTGTACGGTAGCTTCGTCTTCTCCTTCGAGATTTATTTTCTTTTTGGTGAATTTCGCTTGTAATCTGTCAACGACGTAATACATCATCGGTACTACAATAATAGTCAAGAACATTGAACTTGTCAAGCCCCCGATCAAAATCCATGCAAGTCCGTTTTTCCATTCCGCTCCTGAACCTGTTGCTGTTGCAATCGGAATCATACCAATTACCATGGCAATCGTCGTCATCAGGATCGGACGCATACGCTCACGAACTGCTTCCAGAAGCGCATTGTATGTTGAACGACCTTCGGTTTTCAGGTGATTCGCAAAATCCACGATCAGGATGGCATTCTTGGCCACCAATCCGAGAAGCATCAACATTCCCAGCATGGTAAAGATTCCCATGTTCGAAGAAGTCAGGTTCAGTGCCAGAATAGCTCCGATCAATGATACCAGGATCGAGAACAATACAACAAACGGATACACAAAGTTGTCATAAAGCGCCACCATGATCAGGTACACCAAAATCAAACCGATTCCCATTGCCAAGCCTAATGCTCCCATGGATTCTTTCTGACGTTTTACTTCTCCACCCCACAACATACGTACGTTTTTATCCAACGGCTCTTTTTCCAGGTATTTCGTGATTGAATCTGCAACTGTTCCTGCAGCCGTTCCTAAAACGTATGATCTCAACGTTGTATTTGAAATACGGTTTTTACGTTCCAACTGACCGTAACCGTTTTCAATGGAAACATCCGCAAATTCACTCAAACGAACCTGTTTTCCGTCGTTTGTCATGAAGGTCATTTCCTTGATGTTATCTACGTTGCTTCGATCGTATTTATCCAACATGATGCGGATATCGTATTCGTCACCTTTCACATCAAAGCGTGCATCGTCATTACCGGTCAAACTGTTTTGCAACTGCATCCCGACACTGGCAATCGGCAAGCCCAATTGTCCCATTTTCTCACGATTCAAATCGATACGTACTTCCGGGGAAATCTCATCGGTTGAAATCGACGGATCTTTTGCTCCCGGGATCGACAGGATGTGATTTTTCATGCGACGTGCTTCCTTCATCAATAATTCCGGATCATCGGAAGAAAGGAAAATCTCAATCGGTGCTTCTTCCGAATCCACCATTCCCATGTTCAAAGCCTTCACTTCGATTCCCGGGTATTTATCCTGGATTTTCTTTCTGATCTCGTTCATGTAGTTCAAAGTCGGATACTTTTTCTGCATATCCTTCTTCATTTTCACCGTGATCTCAGATCTGTTCTCTTGCCCAAAAGCCGCAGCTCCCATTCCGGAAGAAGGTCCGCCGACATTTGAAAACACGATATCAATCACATCTTTCTGCGCCAGGATCATCTGTTCGATTTCCAGCGTAGTGGTGTTGTTTTCCTCGAACGTTGTACTCTTATCGTATTTCAGCTTGATCATGAATTTCCCCTGATCTCCCTGTGCAACGAACTCCTGCCCCACGATTCCAAGTCCCATGGAAGCCATACTGGCAAAGAAAATAGCCAAAATTCCAAGCCCCATGATGATTTTATGTCTCAAAGACCAGCCAACCAATTTCACGTATCCTTCTGTGAAGGAGTTGATCATCTTTTCGAACCAGATCAAAATGAGCTGGAACGGGTTCTTAGGATTCAGTTTTGTTTCTTTTGCCAAACGGGATGCCAACCATGGAGTCAGGGTAAAACATACCAATAAGGACATCAATGTAGAAACTACAACCACGACAGAGAACTGGCGCAAGATATCCGAAATTGTTCCTTCGATAAATACCACCGGAGAGAATACCACGACGTCCACCAACGTAATCGCCAATGCGGTAAACCCGATTTCAGTACGACCATCCAAGGCTGCTTTTCGACGGCCTTTCCCCATCTGCAAGTGGCGGTAGATATTCTCGAGTACCACAATGGAGTCATCGACAAGGATACCAATTACAAGAGACATCGCCAAAAGTGTCATTAAGTTCAGCGTATATCCGAGCATGTACATCGCAATGAATGTCGAAATCAATGAAGCCGGAATCGCAATCAATACGATCATCGCGTTTCTCAAACTGTGAAGGAATAACAACATCACCGCTGCTACCAGGATTACCGCTAATTCCAAATCGTGCAATACCGCATCCACCGATTCGATCGTAGGAAGAGATGTATCCGTTGCAACTGTAAACTTCACTCCTTCTTTCTCGTATTTCTTTTCGATTTCCTTGAACTTCAGTTTCGTCAGGTTCGCCATATCCACGGCGTTTGCATCACTTTGTTTCTTGATTCGAAGACCAATCCCGTTCAAACCGTTGAAACGGCTCACCGTTACTACGTCATCCGAACCATCAGATACATCCGCTACATCTCCCAGACGAACAGATGAAGTTCCGTCTGTGAAAATGATCAGGTTTTTCAAATCGTCTACGGTCTGAAACTTTCCTGCCAAACGAACGGTCATTTGTTCCGTTTCGTTCTTCAATTTTCCAGTAGGAAATTCCACGTTTGCTGAAGCAACAATCTGGTTTACCTGTGCAAGCGACAAACCGTACATTTTCAATTTGTCTTTGTCAACGTCCACACGGAATGCGCGTTTTTCACCACCGATTACCTGTACTTCAGCAACTCCTTTCGTTTGTTTGATCTGAGGTAAAAGTTCACGATCCATCAATTCCATGAAATCGCGGTCGTCCATGTTTTTTGCAATCGCACTCACCTGGAGTACCGGGGAAGCATTCGGGTCGATTTTTGCCAGGGTCGGAGTTTTAGCTCCTTCCGGAAGATCGTTGAGAATGTTGTTTACTTTCCGCTGTGCATCTTCGAGCGCCATGTCGATATCTGCCGACGCTTTGAATTCCAACAAGACAATGGATGCGTTGTCCATCGAGAAAGTCGTTACTTCCGAAATGTTTTCCAGACCGCTCAAGGCGTCTTCCAAAGGTTTTGCTACCTGTGTTTCCACCGTAGCAGGAGAAGCTCCCGGATACATCGTCGTCACCGTTAGAATGGGCGGCGAGAAATCCGGTAAGAGCTCATAGCTCAATTGATTATAACTTAATAGACCTCCTCCGATCAGAATTGTGAAGATCACAATAATGAAGGAGGGTCTTTTTATGGATAGTTCCGTTAATGTCATGACCTTTTCAATTATTTGGTTTTAACATTTGAATTGTTTTGAAGGTTCACTTGTCCTTTCACGACGATCTGATCGCCTTTTTTAATGCCGTCTACTACTTCGATGAAGTCTCCGTCTGATGTTCCTGCAGTAAAGTTTGTCAGGATTGCTTTGTTGTTACGAACCACATATACCTGCGGATTTTTCGAAGAACCAACCAAAGCCAAACGCGGCACAGCCAATGCTGTTTTACTTGCTGAGTTCCCGATACGAACCGAACCGTACATTCCTGCCATCAATTCACGCTTCGGATTCGGTACAATTACCTGAACTTTGAAGTTGTGTGCTCTATCGGCAACCACGCTGATGTTGGTAATTTTTCCTTTAAACTCACGATCTCCGTAGATATCTGCACGAACAGACACCTGCTCACCCAAACGGAATTTCATCACATCACGCTCCGGAACATTCACTGTCAATTTCAAGCTCGAAATGTCTGTGATTTCAAACAACTGCGATCCGTTTCCTACGAAAGATCCCAAATCGATCATTTTCTTCGTCACAACTCCTGAATACGGAGCTGTAATGGAAGTACTCTTGATTTGTTTCTGGATTTGTTTCTTTTGGATTTCTCCCGAACGAACTCCCAATTTTGTTTTTTCAACCTGCACACCGGATACTGCATTTTCTTTTGCCAGGTTGGAGTAACGACTGTCATCGTTTCTGTTTCCCTCCAAACCAACTTCTGCATTATCCAATTGCAACTGAAGCATTTCATCGTCTACTTTTGCAAGTAACTGTCCTTGCTTCACCTGATCACCTTCTTCAAATTTGATGCTGATGATTTTCCCGTTTGCATCCGAACCAACCACATTTTGTCTTGCCGGATCGAATGTTCCCAAATAGGAGAACGAACTTTCAAACTGGTGAATTTCGGGACCGGCAGTTTTCACCAAAACAGCAGCTTCCGGGTCATTTATAAATATTTTAGCTTGTACTTCTTTCTGATTCGACTTTAATTTTAAAACTACAAGTACGATAAGAACCACAGCAACTATAACGATAGTAATAACTCTTTTCATCTTTCTTTGGTTAATCTGTTTTTATTTAATTCCTCCTATATTTTTTAAATACTCCAACTCTGCCTGACGCAATTTCACGTAAGCCAGAACCACGTTGGTTTGCGCCTGCTGTAAACTGTTGCTTGAATTCACCAGGTCGTTTGAATCAACGGTTCCTTCATTGTATTGCAATTCCGTTTGTCTGTAAACATTTTCAGCCAGCTTCAATTGTTCCTGTGCGATTCCCAATGAATTCACCTGGATTTCAATCTGCTTCTTCGCATTTTCCGTCTGCATATGCAATTGCTGCGTCAACAAGGCTTCCTGGTTTTCCAGTTTCATGTGGTTGATCTTCGTTACTTTTTGTTTGTGGTGTTTTTCCAACCCGTCAAACAAGGTCCAATCCAAACGCAAGCCTAAAAATGCAGACTCGATTCCCGTACGCACATTATCGGACGGTTTCGCGTTGTAGGTGTAATTGTAAGCTGCTACAAATGAAAGCGACGGAAGGTAAGCCATGTTGGTTCCCTTGCGTTCTTCATCATTCATGCGGGCCTGAGCGCTGATCAATTCCAATTCCGGGTAGTTGATCGTAGCTCCGTCTACCAAAATGGATTTCTCCACCAAATCATCTGAAGCAAGTGTGATTGTCTGCTCTTCCGGAATTCCGATCAGGATTTTCAACATCATCTCCAATTGCTCTTTGTTTGCCTGAAGTGTTTGTTTCTGATTTACGGAATTCAAGCGATTGATACGCAATTTATCCACTTCTGTTTTGATCACCATTTGTTGCTTCTCCATGGCTTCCATGTTGTGGATCAGCTTTTCGATATTCATCAGGTTCGAATCCACGAATGCAACCTGCTTGTTGATCGCCTGCAGGTTAAAAAAGACATTCGCCACTTCCGTTTTGCTGTCGCGTGCGGTTACTTTTTCCTGGATCTCGACCAATTGCTGCTGAATTTTCAGGGTATTGATTCCGGAGTTTAACTGCGGATTGTACAACACCTGTTGCAATTGAAGGGTATTCGACAAGTTGAAAGGAACCCCAAAAGCTACAGTAGTATAGGTTCCCGGTGTTCCACCAAACATTGCAGCCGGAATCAACTGTCCGGGAATGATTGCGTTGTACTTGTAATCACCAGTAAACGTAACTTTGGGCAGGCGGGCAGCCAGGTAAGACGAAATCTGGCTTTTATTCGCTGCTACGTCCAACCTGGAGTTAACAATGGATAAATTCGCAGTATCCGCCATTCTTAAACATGTTTCAAGGTCCAATACCTGAGCTGAAGCGCCACTTCCAACCCCTAAAACCATGATTACACCTAAAAAAACTTTTCTCATATTAAATCGTTGTTTAAATAGAAGTGTTTATTATTTATTTTTTTGGATAAACAAGTATCCGATTAGCATTTCCGTAACATATTGTTTTTGAAGCATCATCACTTCCGTGTACTGATCTTCGTCCAGCCTGTTCAAGTGTTTCATCAGGGGTTTCCCAACAAATGGGTACTGGCAGTTTGCGGAGATCAGGATCATCAGGTTGGTTAAATCCATTTTACGGATAATTCCTTCTTCCTGTGCCTTTCTCAATTCTCCAAAAACTCCCGTAGCTTCGATTTTTTCCAAAATAGAACGCGGATCAAATTCAAATTTGTCTCCTCTTGCAAGTTCAGAAATAATAAAACGGGGAATATCAGGATGTGATGTCAGAAATTCGTATTCACGCTCGATGAAGATGCGCATTTTACTTTCCAGACTCAGATCTCTTTTGAAAACTTCCAGTGTCGACATCATGAAGTCTTCCATGACTGTTTCAAACACCAATTTAAACAGCTGTTTTTTCGAGCAGAAATAGTAATTCACCAGAGCGACATTCATACCTGCTTCTTTGGCAATTTCACGAGAAGAACAGCCGTCAAATCCTTTCTCAACAAACACGCGTTTTGCTGCTTCCCGGATCTTTTCTTCTGTTGATAGTTCCTTACTCATAATTTCAAAATCGCCGCAAATTTAAACACAAATTTTAAACAAGTGTTTAAATTCTTTTTGTTTATTTATTAAACCCCTCCAAAACTATTGATTATAAAGGTATAAACAAACGAATAAAGTGTTTAAATAAACTTTTAAACGAAGCAAATTTGAGTATGAAAATTAAGATCAACTACGAAAAATCGGTGAATGGTAACCACCGTGGCGTCAATGGTGGAAATGGCTGAATAAATTGATTCAAAACCCGGGATTTTGTTCTTAAAGCACCGCAACCGAATCAACGCATGGATTCATTCTTCGTGCCGAACCATTTTAAAAGCAAAACTTATCTTTCGCACAGATAGATGCACAGATAAATAGCCCTGCTACCGCTCTCGGTTTATGTAGGTCAATAAATCATTTTTTTCAATATTATCCAACAGCACTGCTGATTTTTTTAGTTATTCAGATTATTATAGACTTCAACGATGTAGAAGTACAATGGTATTTCACACACTATCTACGCAAATCTGTGTGAGAAAATCTGATCTTAAAGAAAGAGAAAATTACTCTCCCGGCCCGTCGATAAAAACGTCTGAGCGCTTGTTTTTGAAGTAGTATGTCATTGCAAAACCAATCAGTAACGAATGCGTTGGCCCGGCAAGATCTTTGGCTGTGTAGCCTCCGGAAGTCGTTGAACCGATCCGGTAGTTTTGGAAATTGTATCCTGAAATATTGTATCCGACAATCCAGCGGTAAGCCACTGCTTCATCGGAAGCAAGAATAATTGAAAACGCAGGCTCGATATAACCGGCAGTTACCTGTTGCGGGCCGTAATTTTTAGTACCTGTTGTTACAAAACGGTTATTTGCCACTCCGAAACGCACTCCCATTTCCAAGCCAAGGCGTGGCCCGACCCAATTTGTCCAGCCTAACTCAATATCTCCGCCCAAAACATGCATTCCTCCTCTCATGGAAACCACTTTTTGGTGATTTACCACATTATCCTCGTTGATTCCCGGTTCGAAAGGGATTTTATATTCGTTCACCTTATAATACATGTATCTGGGCCCGAAAGCAACGTACCAGTTTTTAAACGGCTTATACTGAATTCTCGGATGAACGCTGATCAAACCGTTCAGGTAATTCTTGAACATCTTGTTCCCCATCCCGATAGGAAGAGTCAATTCTCCGGTAATACTCCACTTATCGTTTCCGATCTGGGCATTGGAATTTGCGAAAAAAGAGAGAATGGAGATTAGCGCAAGAACCTTTTTCATAATATCCTTTTAGTAAGCCTAAATTTACAAAAAGTATTTTGAAGGTTCGTCCTCGAATGATAGATAGATTGTAACTTTGCTTCATGATCAGGGGCATTATGTACATCATTCTCTCGGGGATGGCATTTTTTGTGGTGAATTTCTTTGTAAAAATGCTCGGCAATCCCGATAATTCGATTATCCCGGGTTTACAGAAATACCCTGCTCACGAGCTCGTTTTCTTCCGAAGTTTGGTTTCTTTCACCATCAGTGCCGTAATCATTAAATACCGCGGACTTTCCTTGTTGGGAAACAACAGGAAATGGCTTTTTCTCCGTGGAACCGCCGGAATGTTTGCTTTGACCATTTTCTTTTTCACTTTGCACAAATTACCGCTGGCGATTGCTTCTACCCTGCAATATCTTTCGCCCATTTTCACCGTTTTAATTGCTTCCCGCTTGTTTGGTGAAAAAGTCAGTAAGATTCAGTATCTGAGCAGTGTGATTGCGTTTACCGGTGTCATTTTCATTGGACTCAACGGCCTTTTGAGCGGATTTGGCAACCAGGGCCCGGATTTGTTCTGGATGTTCATGGGCGTTGTTTCTGCTGTTCTCTCCGGTGTTGCCTACAACGCTATTTCCAAGTTGAAGGAAACCGAAGAAACGATCAATATCGTGATTTACTTCCCGATGCTCGCGCTGCCTTTGACGGGAATCTGGTGTTTGTTTGACTTCACTTTTCCGCAGGGAACCGAATGGCTGATCCTGCTCACGATAGGGATTTTTACTCAAATCGCCCAGGTTTTGATGACCCGCGCATTTTTAGCAACCAACACAGCTATTGTAGCTCCGTTTCAATATATCGGAGCGATTTATGCCCTGTTTTCCGGTTGGTTCATTTTTGATGAAAAACTGGAACTGGCTTCCTTATTCGGAGTTTGCCTGGTTGTACTCGGTGTGATCCTGGGAACTGTTTTCAGAAATAAAAAGGAAGCGAAACAGCTTCGGGAAGTACAAGTGGAGCCGCAATCCGAAATACTTTCCTAAAATTCGTGAAACTTCCGGAATCTAACACATTTATACGTATTTTCGAATCATGTTGTCCACAATACAAAAAGACCAGCTGGCTCAATTCGGAAACCTGGAATTCCTTGCAAAACAAGTGGTAGAAGGGTTCATCACCGGAATGCACAAAAGTCCCTTTCATGGATTTTCCGTTGAATTTGCCGAACACCGTTTATACAATCCGGGAGAATCCACCCGTCACATCGATTGGAAACTCTACGGGCGTTCGGAAAAAATGTTCACGAAAAAGTATGAGGAAGAAACGAACCTGCGTTGCCAGATGGTGATCGATGTTTCGTCTTCGATGTATTACAGTGGAAAAAACGACCTGTCAAAACTGGAATTCTCTGTTCTAGCTGCCGCTTCTTTGTCCGAATTGTTGAAACGGCAACGCGATGCAGTAGGATTATCTTTGTTTCACAACCAGTTGTTCCTACATACTCCTGCAAAATCATCCGGTGCGCATCATCGCTTTTTGCTGCATGAAATGGAAAAGCAATTGCACGAATATCAGCCGGTGGATTCCAAACTAACAGAAACCATTGCTTGTCTTCACGATGTGGCGGAATTGTGTCATAAACGAAGTTTGATCGTCATTTTCACCGATTTACTGGATGATCCTTCCAGGCTGGATGAATTCATGCAGAGTATCCAACACATGAAGCACAACAAACACGAGGTCGTTTTGTTTCACGTCATGGATAAAGCAACTGAAATTGATTTTGATTTAGGACATAATCCGATCAACCTGATCGACATGGAAACGGGCGAAAAAATGAAACTTCAACCTGCGGAAATCAAGGAAAAATACACCACGGAAATTAATCGTTATTTCAACGAAGTGAGCCTGAAATGTACGCAATATCATGTGGATTTTTATGCCATCGACATTAAAGACCCAATCCAGGATGTGTTGGTGAAGTATTTATTGAAACGACAGAAGCTTTATTAAGTGAAAATGCAAAATGCAAAATGTGAAATGCAAAATGTGAAATGCAAAATGTGAAATGCAAAATGCAAAATGCAAAATGCAAAATTATTAAGTATTCTTTTTTGAATTTTTTCCTTTTGAATTTTGAATTATCCCGGTTGATGTGCTCTATCCAACAAATCCAGTATCGATTTCACCGGACTGAATGTTTCACTTGGAATTTCTACGAAAACAGTATTCCATTTGGCCATAGAACCATTCCAAAGTCCCGGTAATTCTACAAATTGCACCGTCTGCCCTTTATTGGATTTCGTTACTTTAAAATACGCATTGTCATCTTTGTAAGCATCCAGATCCAGCTTGGAACCATCGCTGTTTTTTCCCTGGCAAACCATCATTACCGGGTTGAAATGGGAGCTTTGAACCATCACCCGAACCTGGTCGTTCTTCGGATTAATTTGCGCTTTTTCTACAATTTGCTTGGTAATTTCCCCGTTGTTTTCAACCCAGAAAGGTCCTCCACCGGGCTGCCCTTCGTTGCGAACCATTCCGCAAATACGAAGTGGTCTTTTTAATAAAGATAACTTTTCTATGTTCGGCAATTCATTCACTGATTCATGGAACAACTGGTATTTTTCATTGAATGAATTCCATGCTCCTTCTGAAAAATCGTTTACCAGGTAATCGATTTCCTTCTGAACTTCCAAAAACAAACCTCCGAGCATCCGCTGTGTTCTGACAGCCGTTTCCGAATGGTTGTAATGCTGAATGTTATCAATATTTTTGATGAATACCAAATCCGCATCCACCTGGTTGAAATTCTCCAAAAGTGCTCCGTGCCCCGCAGGACGAGTCAAAAGATCGCCTTCAGGTGACACAATCGGCTCGAAATGATCATCAAAAGCAATCGCATTTGTATCCGGGTTCTGAACAGAGAAATCCACATCAAATTTCTTCGATGTCATTCCTTCCAAAAACTCCAATTGGCGCTGAATATATTCCTGGAACTTCGGTTGAATCGTAAAATGAAACGAACAGGCATTCTGCGTAATCAATTGTCCCTGAACAACGTGTTCCTGGATCGGACACAAGAGGAAAGGTCCGTTTTTATGAAACGGGATCAATCCTTTCGGCAAATGTGCCAAACCGTATCCTTTGTTGTTGAGAATAAACGATACAAATGCATCCAGATCCATGCTCCGGTTTCGCAATGCCTTTTGAATCGATGACGGAAACTGGTAGAAAAAAGCAAAATCCTCTATATGCGTCAAAAAGCGTTCTACATAACCGCTGTTACTTTCATTCGGATGATCCAGGAACTCAAACAGGAAGTGAAACATGCGTGAACCGGAACCTGAAGCAGGGATGAAAAATGCAACCTTTTTATCTGTCTGGTAAAATGATTGAGCCAGGTCTTCTATTTTATCCTCCGATAACGCGATGATTCCCTCATGAATCTTGCAAGCTGAAACCAGGTTCAGACTTGGTTGAGGTGCACGTAAGCGTTCGAGTTGTATATCTATTGTAGTTTTTAGCATAAGCATGCTTTCTGTAGTCTTTTTTCGTTTCTTTGCGTCATGCAAAATTCCAGATCAATTTTCGGATTTTTACTTAAATCAAAAGGCAGACATGGCATTCATTCTCCCTTTGTTTTTGACTTTGTTGACAACTGTTTAACGACAAAAGTGGATAAAAATTTCCTCACTTCCAGAAAAATATGGCAACAATTCACCAAAAAGAACCGTGAGACTTTCAAAATCACAGATTTAGGGGCCGGATCCAGGAAAATGGGAAGTGAAAGATCGGTTGCCGAACTGGCAAAAAAAGCCAGTAGTAATGGGCTTTACGGTGAATTATTATGGAAAATTGCTCATTATTACAAACCGGCTCTCCTACTCGAACTCGGAACTTCGATCGGAACCGGGAGCATTCATTTAAAAGCAGGAAATCCGGATTCGCACCTCATCACCGTTGAAGGTTGTGATGCGATTCTTTCCAAAGCGTTGCAGCAATTTGACTATTGGAAACTATCCGGAATCACCACGATTTGCAGTTCTTTCGACGATTTTTTACAACTTCCGCCTATCGGGAAATACGACCTGGTTTTTATTGACGGAAACCATTCCGGCGAGGCCACACGAAACTACATCGACAAACTGTTCGATCAATCACACAATCAAACGATTTTTATCCTGGATGATATTCGCTGGAATGACGATATGTGGAAGATGTGGCAGCAGCTGGTTTCAGACGAGCGTTTTCACGTTTCCATCGACCTGGGAAGAATGGGTTTGCTTTGGCGAAGAGAAGAACAAACAAAGGAGCATTTTGTACTGCGCCCGAAGATTTTTAAAAATAAATTATTTTAAACCAGTCGGGGCGGAAAATTTTCCGCCCCGACTGTCTTTTATTGTCTTTTAACTATTATGTTTTACTTCGGAGCAGAACCCATTGTAACTACATAACGCAAAATCTTTTCTTCCCCGGAAGCATCCAATGTATTTCCGTTTTTGGCATTTACCTTTTTCACCATGCGCGGAACAATCGTTTTCCACTCTTCTTCTGTTCGGGATGCCGGTTTTTTCAATCCGTGGCACAAAGCGCAATTGGCTTCGAACAACTTCTTCCCTTCATTCAGATCCGTTAAAGTGTATCCGGGAAATTTATCTTTCACACGTTCAACATCAGCCTGAGAAGGCATCGATTCTACTTTAGCTCCACCGCTATTTTTTGCCGTTCCGCACGCTACCAGGATAGCGGTGCAGGCAACTACTAATAATACTTGCTTCTTCATAACTACTTTTGATATATTGGTGTTCTTTTCAGGAGGTAATTCAAGGTTACTTTGTAAGCATCATCCGAACTCCAAAAAGATTGATGATCCTGTGAAAAGATGGTTTCCCCCTTATCTGTATAAATATTCATGGTCACATTCGTCGAATAGTTTTGCGCACTGTATGATGACGAATAACCGTTCACTGTTCCGACCGTTCTGTTGGTGTTCTGATTTGTTTTCGCATTCACGGTCGTTGATCCGCTTGAACTGCTGGTTACGGAAGTCTTATTCTGCGTAATGGTTCCCTGGATCACATATTCCACTCCGAGGATGTTGCAAATCTCACCCATCGTAAAGCTGCGTACATTTGCTCCTGTAACTCCGGCTTTCAACAACAAAGCATTGGTTGTCTGTGTCGGTTGAACAGTTATATATCCTGAATGTGCATTCATAATCGTATACACCTCATTCTGTACTTTGTAGGTCATTTCCTGCCCTGCGTCCTGTTTATCCACCAAATAGCTGAAAGGTAAAATGGCAATCTTATTCTGATGTGCTTCCAATCCTGATTTCGCGATGGAATCGATTTTTGCCTGGCTTGGTTTGGGAGAATTGAAAATTTCTACTCGTCCGCTTGAAAATGTGATCTTCGCAATGTCACTTTTTTTGATCTGATACACCAGTGTTTCACCGGCATAAACGAACTTAATATCCGCATCCCCGATCTCCTGAACCTTCCCGGTCAGCTCTTCTCCTGAGGTTTTAAGTACAATGTCATTTTTCAATGTGGATTGTGCAAGACTCATAAACTGGCACAACAAAATCATACCGAAAGTGGCGATTAATTTCATAGTTTTTGTTTTCGTTCTACCAAATGTAACGAAATTTCCTGAACTCCTTCGTTCATATTTCATACAATTCAACCCGAAAATAACTACATTTAAATCATGAAAGTGTACACTAAAAAAGGAGATAAAGGAACAACCGGGCTGATCGGTGGAACGCGTTTGCCGAAACACCACATCCGGATTGAAAGTTACGGAACAGTGGATGAACTGAATAGTTATATCGGTTTATTGCGTGATTTGATCAACGAAGATTCCAAATCGGAAATGCTGATTGAAATCCAGGATCGTTTGTTTACCATCGGTTCTCATTTGGCTGCTGATCCGGTGAAATCCAAAATGACTTTGCCGGAATTGTATGAAAGCGACATTACTTTCCTGGAAAATCACATTGATGCGATGGATGCTGAAATTCCTCCAATGAAATTTTTCGTTCTTCCGGGCGGAAATGTCATCGTTTCGCAGTGTCATATTGCACGCTGCATTTGCCGCAGAGCCGAACGATTGGTTGCGCAACTCAGTGAATCAGAACCTGTAAACCCATTGATTAGCGCTTACATGAACCGTTTGAGCGATTACCTCTTTGTTCTGTCACGAAAACTGGCCCACGAATTAAATGCAACGGAAACCCCGTGGAAACCAAGAACTAACTGATTCAAAGAGACTTAAGAAAGTTTTTTTCGAATCCTTGACAAAACACTTGGTTTTTTTTAGAATAAGATTATTTTTGCGCAAATAAACAACAATATCACTAAGAACATGTACTGGACATTAGAACTCGCATCATACCTGGAAGACGCTCCATGGCCTGCAACAAAAGACGAATTGATCGATTACGCTATTCGTGCAGGAGCTCCTTTAGAAGTAGTTGAAAACCTACAAGATTTAGAAGATGAAGGTGATGTATATGAAAGCATCGAAGAAATTTGGCCAGATTATCCGTCTAAGGACGACTTCTTATTCAATGAAGATGAATATTAACTTCATAACTAGTTAAAAAAGGTTCTCCAATTCGGGAACCTTTTTTTGTGTCAGTACTGTTCATGTCGTTCTCGATACCCGCTAACGCGGACTCGAACTGACATGAATATCATCAAAACAAAAAGCACCGGTCAAACAACCGATGCTTTTTAATTAAACATGAAAAAACTTCTTAGTTCTTTACGATTCGCACTGTGTGAGCTGTATTCTCAGCCTGGATTGTCAACTGGTAAACTCCGTCACTGAATACAGATAAATCCAGTTTTGTTATATCCGTTGCGATTCCGTCCAGAACCATTCTTCCCTGGCCATCCGTTACAAAGTAGTTGAATGCTCCCGAGAATTCGATTTGTATCAATCCAATTGTCGGATTCGGATAAACCGTCAATTGATTTGCGGTCCATTCGTCTACCCCCAAACACTGATCAACTGTAATTGTTGATGAAGCAGTATTTTGACAATTATTCTGATCCGTGTAAGTATACGTAACCGGGTGAACTCCTGCTCCTGCCGTTGCAGGATTGAATACCGCTCCGTTGATACCGTTTCCGGAATACGTTCCTCCTACCGGTGTTCCCTGGTTCAATACTGCTGATCCGTGAGAAACACAGAATGTCGGAATCGCTGAAAGACTTACGTTCGGCAATGCATTTACCGTTACGGTCAAATCATCTTCTGCTTCACAACCGTTTGCATCAATTCCTGTAACAGTATACGTTGTTGTTCCCAAAACCGGAACGAAAGAAGTTCCGTTCGTAACACCATTATCCCAATTGTAAGTTACTGCTCCCGAACCGTTCAAAGTAACAGCTGTTCCATTACAAACAACCTGGTTTTGTCCTGCACTCACATTCGGAAGGTTATTTACGAAAACAGTTACCTGGTCCGTATTGATGCATCCATTGCTTCCCGTTCCAGTTACTTCAAAAGTAGCCTGGTTGTTGATTGGGAAAGGAGTTCCGTTCGTAATACCACCTGTCCAGGAATAAGATGCCGCACCGGAACCCAACAACGTAATGGTCGTTCCTTTACAAACTGTCTGATCTGCTCCTGCGGAAACATTCGGCAAAGCTTTCACTGTTACCAAAACACTTGCTGCCGGAGATACACAACCGTTTCCATCTGTATAGGTCAAAAGATAGGTATTGGTAGTTGTCACGTTGATGCTCTGCGAAGTAACACCTGTTGACCAATTGTTTCCTGTAGCAGATGAAGAAGTCAAGGTAACGGATTCGCCCTCACAGAAGGTCGTTACACCATTCGGAGTAATGATTGGTGCTGACGGAGCATTGTTTACCATCACAGTTGTTGAAGCAGAAGTTGTAGAACACGTTCCGTTCGAAGTTGTAACGGTATAAGTTCCTGCATTTGAAACAACAATACTTGGGGTCGTTTCACCTGTCGACCAGGTATTTCCTGAAGCCGCAGATGAAGTTAAAGTCACAGAACCTCCTGCACAGAATGTCGTTGCTCCGTTCGGAGTAATAACAGGTACTGCAGGAATACTATTTACAGTTACTGCTGTAGGAGCAGAAGTCGTAGAACACGTTCCGTTTGAAACTGCAACAGTATAATTTCCTGTATTTGAAACAGTGATACTTTGAGTTGTTTCACCCGTTGACCAGGTATTTCCCGTTGCTGATGAAGAAGTTAACGTAACAGAACTTCCGGTACAGAATGTCGTTGCACCGCTTGGTGTAATCACCGGTGTAGCAGGAACAGGATTTACCGTTACCGATACAGGAGCAGATGTTGCAGAACACGTTCCGTTTGAAACCGAAACGATATAATTCCCTGTACTTGAAACAGTGATGCTTTGAGTTGTTTCTCCAGTCGACCAGGTATTTCCTGAAGCCGCAGAAGAAATCAAGGTAACGGAACCGCTTCCGCACATGGATACCGGACCGTTTGCCGTTACAGTTGGAACAACAGGAGCTGCATTCACAGTAATTGTTTCCGTAGCTGTTCCGGTACATCCGGCGCCATTGTCAGCTGTTACCGTATAAGTTGCAGTTGCGGAAGGAGTAAATGCAACATTATTCACCACTCCGTTGTTCCAGGAAATATTTTGTCCTCCAGTTGCAGAAAGTGTGACTGTTCCACCCTGGCAAATCGAATTGGAAGTTGCGCTGGTAACAATGGTTACTCCGGTTGTCGTCACATTAAAACTTCCGGTATAGTTGAATTGCCCGTCAGTTGCTGTCAATGTAACCTGGGCAGTTCCCAAGGAATTGTTGCTTAAATTATTGATTGTAATTCCGTAAGTTCCACCTCCTGAATTGGTGATCGTGATGTCGCTATTATCAATCACACTTTGATTGTTACTTGCTGCCGTTACAGATGTAATTGCCCCTCCTACATTGGAAATCAACGCATTTACATTGCTCATTCCGGTAGCTTTACAGATTGTTTGCGCTGAAGGCATGGTGATTGTTGCATCGTTGTCCAGGTTTACAATCGCTTGTGTTTTATTCGGCAATGCAGCATAGTTTGCGTCAGCACTTCCGGTTGTTGAAGCAATGAGATTAAACGTAATGTCTCCGTCGTCATCCGTATCATCAACACCTGTTACCGTTACATTCTGAACCTGATTCCAGTTTGCCGGAGTAAAGGTCAATTGAGCAGGGCTCACCGTTCCTTCCGTCAGATCCGAAGAAGACAAATTCACTGTTACGTTTCCTGTAGGCTGTGTGCCCAAAGCAATGCCAATTGTTGCCGTAGTTCCAGCCTCACTCACAGTATATGCTCCGCTGTTACTGAAAACTACTCCCGGGAAAGTCACCGCATTGTATGCACGTAAGTTAATCCCTTGTGCATCGCCTTGAAACCCAGGCCCGCACCATCCAACTACAAATCCGCCATTCGGCAATTTAGCAAGACAAGGCAGATTCTGCTGACCTGGACTCGACGTATTTACCTGTAAAGGCGCGGTTCTGCTTTGATCGTAATTCTTTCCGTAAATTACGTATACTTCTTCATAATTCGGACTTGGAGCAGTACCGTTTGGTAAATTAATCCAAAATGCTACTGAAATCACATAATCTCCATTATCGTACAAACGGCCTTCCACTCCTTGCTTCAACGTGTATTGATTTCCTGAAAGAAGCACACTGTTATTCACAATAAATGTTCCGGTACTACTTAAAACCCACATACGCATAATCCGGGTACTGGGAAATGCACTGTGTGTTGTTGTAACCAGAATCTCCCCGTTATTATTTCCACTAGCATCCAGAGTTGGTCCTATGTAATTATCAACACCAGGATCCCACATAGCGGATTCCGGAATTTCAGCAACAAAGGAACTATTGAAAGTCTTGCGCATGATCCTTCTATTCGTTTCACAACATGCCGGACCAAGTATTTGATAATAAATTGCTGTTAATCGTCCATCGTTGTGATAAACAATATTCGGAGACTCTACATAGGAACTATTGATGCTTGAATTTTCAGTGATCCGGGTTTCCGCATTGATCCAGGCATTCGTGGACAAATTATATCCTCTAAGCATCAATTGCTTATCCGAGCTTCTGCTATATAGGAAAGCCAATGAATCGCCTTTAATTGCAAAGTCCTGCTTGAAAAAGGAAACAGTCGTTGAAACCGTGATTGCCGGTGTAACTACATTCAATTCATCCAATACGTGGAATTTCAATTCCGGACCATCCACGTAAGAAATAACGTATTTCCCGTTTTTCCAGTGCTCAATATTCAAATGTTTGGAAGCAGATGCAACAATGGTTAGTTCTCCGGTCACAGGAACATGCGAACTGTTATATCTTCTTGCTTTTAGAACTCCGTAAGGGTCTCCGTCGATCCAGATAACCACATAACTGCCATCCGGGGCAGATGCAACCCTGGGCTGAAATTGATTCGGTGGAATATCTGTGTTCACCAAATGTTCAATAGAAGCGGGGCTCAATGATTGTCCCCAACCGGCGATCCAAAAGACCGCGAAAAAGAATGTTAGTAACGTTGATTTCATAAACTCTTATTAGAAAAACGAGTCGAAATTAGCTAATCACCTCTGTTTACGGGCTTTCCAGAGTATTCAAAAAACAATTAGATATACATCCGTAAAAGGAAAATCAAAAACACATTGATTCACAGTGTTTTATATTTTTCAAGATCCATAAGCGTGATTTAAACAAAAAAGCACCGGTCAAACGACCGATGCCTTTCGAATTTAAGTGGAATATCGTTATTAGTTCTTCACAATTCGAACCGTATGAGCTGTATTCTCAGCCTGGATTGTCAACTGGTAAACTCCGTCGCTGAATGCTGATAGATCCAGTTTCGTTGCGTCAGAAGCAATTCCATCTAAAATCATTCTTCCTTGTGCATCCGTTACAGCATAAGTGAACGCTCCCGGAAATCCGATGTTTGTCAATCCGGTTGTCGGATTCGGATATACCGACAACTGATTTGCAGTCCATTCGTCTACTCCCAAACACTGATCAACCGTAATCGCTGATGAAGCGGTATTCTGGCAACTGTTCTGATCCGTATAAGTATACGTAACAGGGTGAACTCCTGCGCCAGCCACTGAAGGATTGAACACTGTTCCAGTGATGCCGGTTCCGGAATAAGTTCCACCTGCAGGTGTTCCCTGGTTCAATACTGCTGATCCGTGAGAAACACAGAAAGTCGGAATAGCTGAAATGCTTACGTTCGGCAGATTATTTACAAAAACCATTACCTGGTCCGTATTGGTACATCCGTTGCTTCCCGTTCCCGTTACTTCAAAAGTAGACTGGTTGTTGATCACGAAAGGAGTTCCGTTCGTAATGCCGCCTGTCCAGGAATAAGATGCCGCACCGGAACCCAATAACGTAATCGTTGTTCCTTTACAAACTGTCTGATCTGCTCCTGCAGAAACATTCGGCAAAGGTTTTACCGTTACCAACACACTTGCAGCCGGAGATACACAACCGTTTGCATCTGTGTTTGTCAAAAGATAGGTTCCGGTAGTTGTCACGTTGATACTCTGTGAAGTAACGCCCGTCGACCAGTTGTTTCCTGTAACAGATGAAGAAGTCAAAGTAACGTCCCCTCCTTCACAGAAAGTGGTTGCTCCATCCGGAGTAATAACAGGTGTTGCAGGAATACTGCTTACTGTTACTGCTACAGGAGCTGAAGTTACTGAACACGTTCCGTTCGAATTTGTAATGCTATATGTTCCCGCATTTGAAACAACAATACTTTGCGTTGTTTCTCCTGTCGACCATACATTTCCGGTTGCGGAAGAAGAAGTTAAAGTAACTGAACTTCCGGCACAGAATGCGGTTGCTCCGTTCGGAGTAACAACAGGTGTTGCAGGAACGCTGTTTACAGTTACTGCTACAGGTGTAGAAGTCGCAGAACAGGTTCCGTTCGAAATCATAACAGTATAAGTTCCTGTATTTGAAACAACGATACTTTGAGATGTTTCACCTGTTGACCAGGTATTTCCTGAAGCAGCTGAAGAAGTTAAAGTAACAGAACTTCCGGCACAGAAAGTGGTTGCTCCGCCTGGAGTAATAACGGGTGTTGCAGGAATACTGTTTACAGTAATCGTTTCCGTTGCTGTTCCGGTACATCCTGCTCCATTATCAGCTGTTACCGTATAAGTTGTCGTTGCGGACGGAGTAAATGCCACGTTATTCACCACTCCGTTGTTCCAGGAAATGTTTTGTCCGCCTGTTGCAGAAAGTGTGACCGTTCCTCCCTGGCAAATTGAATTGGAAGTTGCGCTGGTAACAATGGTCACCCCGGTTGTCGTTACATTGAAACTTCCGGTGTAGTTGAATTGTCCGTCAGTTGCTGTCAATGTAACCTGGGCAGTTCCCAAGGAATTGTTGCTCAAATTATTGATTGTAATTCCGTAAGTTCCTCCTCCCGCGTTGGTGATTGTAATGTCGTTGTTATCAATCACACTTTGATTGTTACTTGCTGCCGTTACAGAGGTAATTGCTCCTCCAACATTGGAAATAAGCGCGTTCACGTTACTCATTCCGGTAGATTTACAGATCGTTTGTGCGGAAGGCATCGTGATTGTTGCATCGTTATCCAAATTCACAATCGCCTGTGTTTTATTCGGCAATGCAGCGTAAGCAGCATCCGCACTTCCTGCTGTTGAAGCAATGAGGTTAAAGGTGATATTTCCGTCGTCGTCCGTATCATCAACACCTGTTATGGTTACATTCTGAACCTGGTTCCAGTTTGCAGGAGTGAACGTCAATTGAGCCGGACTTACCGTTCCTTCCGTCAGATCAGAAGAAGACAAATCCACTGTTACGTTTCCACTTGGTTGTGTTCCCAACGCAATACCGATTGTCTTGGTTCCACCCTCATTTACGGTATAAGCTCCACTCGTACTGAAAACTGCCCCCGGGAAACTTACCGCATTATAAGCACGCGTGTAAATTCCGCGCGTATCTCCCTGGAATCCGTTTCCTGACCACACAACCGCAAATCCGCCATTCGGTAATTTAGCGATTGCTGGTTGTTCCTGCTCGTCCGGACTTGTACTATTTACCTGTAAAGCTGCACTTCTGCTTTGGTTGTAATTCTTTCCATAAATCACATAGACTTCTTCGTAGTTCGGACTTGGAGCATTACCATTTGGCAAATCGATCCAGAAAGATTTCGCAACAACATAGTCTCCGTTATCGTAAAGTTTGCATTCAATTCCATCCTGCCAATCATAGGAATCTCCTGAGAGAAGTACACTGTTATCGACAATCAACGTTCCGGTATTGCTCAAAATCCACAGGCGCATTTTATTGGTACCGGGATATTCACCATGAGTTGCTGTAATTATTACTTCATCGTTGTTGTTTCCGCTTGCATCCATGGATGTGCTGATATAACCACTGGTACCTGGTGCCCAGATAACAGATTCCGGAATTTCAGCAACAAACGAACTGCTGAAAGTCTTACGCACAATTTTTCTTTCTGTGACACAGCATCCTGTATTAATCTGCAAATGATAAATAGCTGTTAAGCGGCCATTGTTATGATAGATAATATTTGGAGCCTCTGTATAAACATAACCTGATACTTCAGTTACCCGAACCTCCGCATTGATCCAGGCATTTGTCGATAAATTATATCCTCTCAGGTATAATTGTTTGTTCGCCTCCCTGCTGTAGAGAAAAGCCAACGAATCACCCTTAATCGCGAAATCCTGCTTGGTAAAAGAAACGGTAGTTGAAACCGTTACTGCCGGTGCAACTGCATTTAATTCATCCAACACATGAAATTTGAGTTCGGCTCCATCTACATAAGAAATGACATATTTCCCGTTTTTCCAATGTTCGATGTTCAAATTCCTGGAAGCAGATGTTGCGATCGAGATTTCCCCTGTAACCGGGTTGTGGGAACTGTCGTATCTTCTTGCTTTAAGATCACCATAAGTTGGCCCGGTAATCCAGATCACTACATAACTGCCATCCGGAGCAGATGCAACCCTGGGTTGGTATTGAACCGACGGAATATCCGTATTGACCAATTGTTCGAGAGAAACAGGGCTCAGTGCTTGTCCCCAGCCAGCGATCCAGCAGACCGCCAAAAAGAATGTTAGTACTATTGATTTCATAAACTCTTATTAAAAAAAACCGGGTCAAAATTAGCCATTCGCCACTGTTTCCGGGCGTTCCCGAGTGTCTAAAAATCAATTGGATATACATGCGCAAAAGGGCAAAAAAAGAAACGTTTTGATTTACAGAGATTTACTGTTTTCTACAATTTATATGCGCAATTTACAGCAACAAAAAAGCCCTGACGATGAATGTCAGGGCTTCCAATGATCTTATTTTCAGCACTTATACGTTAAATCTGAAATGCATGATGTCTCCATCCTGCACAATGTATTCTTTTCCTTCTACTTTAAACTTTCCGGCTTCTTTCACCGCAGCTTCAGAACCTAAAGTCGTGTAATCTTCATACTTCATCACTTCCGCACGAATAAATCCTTTTTCAAAATCGGTATGAATCACTCCTGCAGCCTGTGGAGCAGTTGCACCAACAGGAACAGTCCACGCACGAACTTCTTTTACTCCTGCTGTGAAATACGTTTGAAGGTTCAATAAAGCATACGCCGAACGAATCAAACGGTTCACTCCCGGTTCTTCCAAACCAAGTTCTTCCAGGAACATCTGGCGCTCTTCGTATGTTTCCAATTCGGAAATGTCTGCTTCAATTTTCGCTCCTACCACTAAAATCTGTGCTTTTTCATCTTTCACAGCTTCGCGAACGGCTTCAACGTGTGCATTTCCTGTTTTTACCGCAGATTCTTCTACGTTACAAACATACATCACCGGCTTCGAGGTAATCAACTGGAATTTCTGAACGATTTCAGCTTCTTTTTCATCAAACGTCATGGAACGAACGGATTTTCCCTGCTCCAATGTCGCTTTGATCGCCAATGCCAGGTCATTTTCTTTCACCACTTCCTTGTCTCCCGACTTCAGGTTACGGGCCAATGACTGAATACGTTTTTCAATCGATTCCAAATCTTTCAACTGAAGTTCGATATCGATGATTTCTTTATCGCTTACCGGATCAACACGTCCGTCTACATGAATGATGTTTCCATCTTCGAAGCAGCGAAGTACGTGCAGAATAGCATCTGTTTCACGGATATTTGCCAAAAATTGATTTCCAAGACCTTCTCCTTTCGAAGCTCCTTTCACTAATCCTGCAATATCAACGATTTCCATGGTTGTAGGAACCACTCTTTCAGGATTCACCATCGATTCCAATTTCTCCAAACGGGGATCCGGAACTGAAATAGTTCCCACATTCGGTTCGATAGTACAGAAAGGAAAATTCGCAGATTGCGCCTTAGCGTTAGATAAACAATTAAACAATGTCGACTTACCAACATTCGGCAAACCAACTATTCCGCATTTCAATGCCATAAAAAAAATTTGTGCAAAGATACTTTTAAATTGAAAATGTAAAATGCAAAAGTGAAAAGTAATCACGATTTAAGGATTTTCATTTTGTCTTTTAACTTTTACCTTTTCAATTCTCCATTTTCAATTAACGATTCATTTATTATTTTCGCAGGGTATCAAAAATAAAATCATCCCGGTATGTTATTCCGCAAACTATTTTTCATCTGTGCACTTTTTTCTCTTGGGGCTGTAAACGGTCAGCAAAACGATTCATTAAAAATCCGTCAGTTCTTTGACGAAGCATTGTTAAGAGGAAAGGCATACGAAGATCTGCGTTCATTATGCAAAGGAATCGGAGCACGTTTGTCCGGGTCTTCCCAGGCTCAGATGGCTGTAGAATGGGGAAAACGGAAAATGGAAGCTTACGGCTTCGACAAAATCTATTTGCAACCGATCATGGTTCCGCACTGGGAAAGAGGAAATAAGGAAGTTGCCTGGTTTCAAAGCGCTTCGGGTGAGCCGGTTCCTGTCGACATTCTTGCATTGGGAGGTTCTATCGGAACAAACGGCATGCTGAAAGCCGAAGTGATTGAATTCAAAACATTGGATGAACTCCGTAAAGCATCAAAAGCAAGTGTTCAGGGTAAGATCGTATTTTTGAATCAACCGATGAATCCTGCCGATATCGTGACATTCAAAGCGTACGGAGGTTGTTACAGCATTCGTGGAGAAGGCGCTGTTGAAGCTTCAAAACTGGGTGCTGTTGGTGTTGTGATCCGTTCCCTGGCGCTTCCTGAAGATCATTTCCCGCATACGGGTTCCATGTATTATAATGCCGAAACAAAGAAAATTCCTGCCGGTGCTTTGTCAACGGTTTCGTCCAATGAACTTTCCAAAGCACTTTCCAAGGGAAAAGTAAACCTCATCCTCGAGATGGACTGCAGGGATTTCCCGGATGAACCTTCATTCAATGTCATGGGAGAAATTACCGGAAGCGAAAAACCGGATGAAGTCATCACCATCGGCGGACATTTGGATTCGTGGGATACCGGCGAAGGTGCACACGATGACGGAGCAGGAATTGTACATTGCCTGGAAGCTTTACGAATTTTGAAAGTGTCCGGAATCAAACCGAAACATACCATCCGCGTGGTTTTCTTTATGAATGAGGAAAACGGGAACAAAGGTGGAATTGCCTACGCAGAATGGGCCAAGAAAGAAAATCAAAAGCAAATCGCAGCCGTAGAAAGTGATCGCGGAGGTTTTACTCCTCAAGGCTTTGAGTGCGACGGAAAAGAATCCTACATCCAACTGATCAAAGGCTTTGCCCCGATCCTGCAACCTTACGGATTGTATCATTTTGCTGCAGGATATGGCGGAGTGGATATCAGTCCTCTGAAACGCTCTTACGATGGCATTCCGCTTTTTGGTTTCGTACCGGATTCTCAACGCTATTTCGACTTTCACCACGCACCAAGTGACGTTTTTGAAAGTGTCAACAAACGCGAATTGGAATTAGGCTGTGCAAGTATGGCTGCTTTCGTTTATTTATTGGATAAAAGCTTGTAATAGTTATTCCAAAATAATACGTTGCAATACTCAAGCAGCATAAACAATTACCTGGTTTTATTCAAAAAAATTGCTTTATCTAAAAAGATAGTTAAACAGCTGTAAATATTGTTTAATTTTGAGATGAAAACAAAATTTCAGTTCATGACTTTCATTGGAAGACCAAACCCGGAAACAGCCCCGGCTTATGCCAAGTATTACTTCGACAGAACAATCGGACAAGACGATCTGATTCTTGCCATGGAACAGGACCTGGAAGAAACCGTTTCTTTTATTGAAACACTTCCGGAAAGCAAAGCTGATTTTCAATATGCGGATGACAAATGGACTTTGAAAGGAGTACTTCTTCATGTCATCGAAGCGGAACGCATTTTTCAATACCGGGCTTTGAGGTTTTCAAGAAAAGATCGCACTCCGGTAGAAGGATTTGAAGAAGATTGGTACGCACAACACAACAATACCGATCAACGTACACTAACTGATCTGAAAGATGAGTTTTACGATGTCCGCAGAGCCGGAATTTCCCTTTTCCGCGGAATGACTGCTGCCATGCTTGATGAAGTGGGAACGGCAAACAACACCCCAAATACTCCAAGAAACCTGGGTTGGATGATCCTCGGACACGGAATCCATCATTGCAATATCATCAAAGAACGCTATCTCGTAGATCCGGATGAGAACTTTTGATATGTCCTGTAAAACACCGATTATTCCATAATAATTAGCTTATTACACTTCGTATTTCTGAAATAGTTCATTTTTTTTACTTCACCTACTCTCTCAAATCCTCCATCTGCTAGAAGTATGTAACCAGTGAATAATTATACTTTATAACCAACCTATTTTTTCTTAACAAAAAGTTTGTTTTTAGTAAAGATTTTTACTTATATTTAGTATAAATCATACTTAATTTTTTAGTTATGAAGAGACCATTACTCACTTTCGCTATCTGTATGGCATGTGTATCCGTATTCGGACAAAGCGCTGACAGGAAATTCGCCCTCGGCATCAATGGAGGTTTATCAGACTATCATGGAGAACTCAACCAGAAGTGGTTCAACATGAACAAAGCTTATCGGGGGCAACTTGGTTTGTCCGGAAACTACTATCTGAATCCCTGGTTTAATCTTGGTTTGGATGTTACAGTTGGGAAACTGGGATTTCACTTGCCAAACAACATGGGATACCGCTCAGACATGGGGCAAGCCAACCTGAATTTGAAATTCAAGTTTAACAACGGGAAATGGATCAAGGAAGACGCTGTATTTCAACCCTATATTTTCATCGGAACCGGATTTGCCCACTACCTGAAAGACAAAGACAACCTGAATATTGCAGGGACAGACTGGACAGGAAACGCAGGACTTGGGTTCAACATCATGGTGAATGAAAAATTCGGGTTCAATTACAACCTGAATTACGCCTACACTAGTCGTGACTACCGCGATCATCATTCCAGCGGGAAATACAACGACCAATTTATGATTCATACGATCGGTGTGTTATTCCCTCTTGGAAAAACAAAAGATACGGATGGTGACGGGATTAGCGACCGACGCGATAAATGTCCCGGTACGCCTTCCGGTGTCAGTGTTGACATCAATGGTTGTCCTCATGATAAAGACAAAGACGGCATTCCGGATTACCAGGATAAATGTCCGGATGTTGCGGGAATCTCTGCTATGAACGGTTGTCCGGATACGGACGGTGACGGAATCACAGATGCAGACGATGCTTGTCCGAAAGTTGCCGGAGTGAGCAGTGCAAAAGGTTGTCCGGATGCTGATGGTGATGGAATTCCTGATAGTGAAGATGCTTGTCCGAATGTAAAAGGATTGGCTTCCATGAAAGGTTGTCCGGATGCAGACGGTGACGGAGTAACTGATGCTGAAGATGCTTGTCCGAAAGTAAAAGGTCTTGCCCAATTCAAAGGTTGTCCGGATACGGATGGCGACGGCATTCCTGATAACGAAGACAAATGTCCGAAAATTGCAGGTGTTGCTTCCAACAAAGGCTGTCCGGAAATTAAAGAAGAAACGCTCAAAGTGTTCGAAAAAGCATTGAAAGGAATTCAATTTGAAACCGGGAAAGATGTGATTAAAAAAACATCCTTTGCAGTGTTGGATAACGTGGTGAAAATCATGAAGGAAAATCCGAGTTACCAGTTAGAAATCAACGGACATACCGACAGCCAGGGAGACGATGCTAAAAACATGGTACTTTCTCAAAAACGGGCCGAAGCTGTTGAAGCTTACCTGGTGAAAAAAGGAATCGAAACGGAAAGATTGCATCCGACCGGTTTCGGTGAAACCAAACCAAAAGCAAGCAACGATACAAAAGAAGGGCGTTCGGAAAACCGACGCGTAGAATTTGTGGTGAAGTTTTCGGAATAAGTAAAGTAACTTAAGGACGTGGAAGGGAGGATCGAAAGGTCTTCCCTTTTTCATTTGAATGATTAACTCCTTGTTTCTAAATAAACTAGTATCATTTCAGGACATTCTCCGGAAAAAGAAAACACCTTGCACCACTTATTGCTCTTTGATTTACCCAGCCTGTTCATTTCTTGGTTAATTAATTTTCATCACAAATTGATAATATCAGCTTTATTACTGCTAAATTTGCACCCTGAACTGTTAATCGGGCATTGAACCGCTTAATGGAAAATGAACAAGTATGGCAGATATTTTTGATAAAATTGAACGTAACCGTGGACCTATCGGTCAATATTCCAAAGGAGTTCATGGTTATTTTACCTTTCCAAAGTTAGAAGGTGAACTAGGTAACAAAATGATTTTCCGCGGAAAAGAATGTTTGGTTTGGTCTTTAAACAACTATTTAGGATTGGCAAATCATCCGGAAGTTCGTGAAGCTGATGCAAAAGCAGCAGAGCAGTACGGTTTGGCTTATCCGATGGGAGCTCGTATGATGACTGGTCAGACAAGCGAACACGAAAAACTGGAAAACGAGTTAGCTGAATTCATGGGAATGGAGGATTGTATCCTTTTGAACTTCGGATACCAGGGAATGGTTTCTGCTATCGATTGTTTGGTTGATCGCAATGATATCATCGTATACGACTCGGAAGCACACGCTTGTATTTTGGATGGAATGCGTTTACATACAGGTAAGCGTTTCGTATTCCAGCACAACGACATGGAAAGCTTCGATAAGCAAATGAAAAATGCTACACGTTTGTCTGAACAAACTGGTGGTGGAATTTTGGTTATCACGGAAGGAGTTTTCGGAATGGCAGGTGACCAGGGGAAATTGAAAGAAATCGTTGAATTCCGTAAATCCGGTAAATACAACTTCCGTTTATTCGTTGACGATGCTCACGGATTCGGGACACTTGGTGAAACAGGTCAGGGTGCCGGTGAAGCCCAGGGAGTTCAAAACGAAATCGACGTATTGTTCGGAACATTTGCAAAATCCATGTCTTCCATCGGAGGATTTATTTGTGCAAAAGAATCAATCGTTGAATTCTTCCGTTACAACATGCGTTCACAAATGTTTGCAAAAGCATTGCCTATCACGATTACAATCGGTGCACGCAAGCGTTTGGAATTGTTGCGCACACGTCCTGAATTGAAAAACAAATTGTGGGAAATCGCAGATGCACTTCAATCCGGGTTCAAAAACGCAGGATTCGATATCGGTGCAAGTAACTCTCCTGTAACTCCGGTTTTCATGAAAGGAAACCTGGCAGAAGCTACCAACCTGACATTCGATTTACGTGAGAATTACAATATCTTCTGTTCAATCGTGATTTACCCGGTAGTTCCTAAAGATGTGATCATGTTGCGTATTATTCCAACAGCGGCTCACACCCTGGAGGATGTAAACTACACGATCGAAACATTCAAGAAATTGAAAGACAAATTGGATTCAGGAGCTTACAAAGCAGATGAATTGGCAACTGTTGAAGTAGATAGAAAAAAGTAGAGAAAGCATCGCTTTCGAAAAATAAGCATATCGAAGTCCCGGCATTTATTGCCGGGATTTTTTTTGCTCTTTACCCAAAGAATTAGTACTTCATTCGATCCGGACTATTAAAGAATCAGTATATTCACAGCATAAAATAGTGGAATGTCTACACTACTTAAAAGTATTACAACGCCCCCATCCATCGGAACCGGTGATTATGAGTTAGAAACAAAGTACGTTCTGGCATACAGGATGTCCTTATTCCTGTCACTCACAATCGGTTTGCTGACGGTTGTTTTGCTCGTCTATTTCGACATCATTGTTGCCTTAATTACTTCCGTTGCTTTTTGTGCTGTTGTGGCAACCACATTGTATATCCGGAAAACAAAGAGCTACCTCATCCCTACGATTATATTCAACATTATCGGCGCGCTTTGCTGTACAACAACCCTGTTTTTCATTCACACTCAGCCACATTTCGTAGATAGTTTCTGGATCACGATCAATATTTTGTTCGTATTTCTCGTTCTGGGGCCAAAATGGGGATTGGCTTTCTCCATTTTTCATGCAATCTGCATGGTCTGTTATTACCTGTTCTTTTTTGCCGATCAAATGCATAACCTGGCGAATATCACTGACGAACAGATCATGAGCACGGTTGTGAATTCCACACTTTGTTTTGCAATTATCGGTTATTTGGGTTGGGAAAACATCCGAACAAACGAAGTTGCAAAAAGTAAACTCAGTGAGGCGCAGGATGTCCTGCGGGTTCAATACAACATCATTTCCAAACAAAACGAAGAAAAAACCGTCATGTTGAAGGAAATTCACCACCGGGTGAAAAACAACCTTCAGATCATTACCAGTTTGCTTCGCCTGCAATCACGTGAATTGGAGAATCCGGAAGCCATCGCGAAATTCAAAGATGCCACGCACCGGGTAATTGCCATGTCGATGATTCACGAAAAGATGTACCAGAGCGATCATTTATCCACGCTCCATTTACGTGAATACTTGTATGATTTGTCGACCGATTTGCTTTCCTCCTATCAATCCGGATATTCCGTCAACCTGAAGATCGAATGCGACATCGAATCGATCGGATTGAGATCCATCGTTCCGATCGCCCTGATTCTGAATGAATTGATTTCAAACTCCCTGAAATATGCATTCGACGATTACGACAACTGCCTGATTTCCATTTCATTCATGCGTTTCCAGGGCAAAAAATGCAAGCTGATTTACAAAGACAACGGAACCTGGAAAGCACCTTCAAGACAAGGATCTTTCGGTTTGGACCTGATCGAATCACTCACAGACCAGCTGGAAGGAACCATGGAATTAAAAACGTATCCGGAAACCATTTTCGAAATCACTTTCAGCCCGCAGGAAGACCTTTAATTAATGACGAATTCCCAATGACGAATTACGAATGAATAGTTTTATTTAAAACTGCACATTTATGAGAAATACAAATTATCAGGTATCACTTTCATTTTGTTAATCACTAGCTGCTTAATGGCAAAAATTCGCAATTCACTAATTAATTCTCAAAATATCCTTCACTGCCGTCGAAACATACTCCACTCCTATTGCAATCACGATAAACCCGATAATCCGGGAAATGGCATTGATTCCCGACGCTCCCAAAGCTTTCACAATGAAATGAGACGTTCTTAGAATTAAATAAATAGCCAGGCAAACCGCAATAATGGCGCACACCGATGAAATCTGCTGATAGTGATTCGTAAACGATTGATTGTACGCAATTAATAACGAAATAGAACCCGGTCCGGCCAACATCGGAATCGCCAAAGGAGTCAATGAAACTTCGGATCGTGTTTCCATATCAGCCTGAACACTTGCCTTTTTCATTCCTTTGTGTTTGGTGAAAGATCCCGTCAGTAGCGCAAATCCGGAAGTGGTAATGATCAAACCACCCGCCAGGCGCAGTGAATTGATTGAGATTCCGAAGAAATTCAGCACATAGCTGCCGGCAAAAAAAGAAATCAATAAAATGATACATACATTGACCGAAGTCCAAAGTGATGTTTTGTCCCGGTTGTGTTTTGAATCATCTTTGGTCAGTCCGACAAAAACGGGAACGGTTCCTAAAGGGTTTAAAACAGAGAATAGTGCTGCAAAAATGCTGATAAAAAGTTCCATTTTTTTTCTGCAAAATTCTCCTTATTCCACTGCTTTGATGTTAGGTGAATATTAATTGTTGATTACGAAATACCAAGTGGGGATTTCGACTTCGCTCAATCCCCAAAACGTTTTTTTATCGTTTACTGAGCGGAGTCGAAGGAAACCTCTTTAATTCGCAATTCACAATTCTTTAAGTAACTTAGTAAAAAACACATGTATGGAAAAAGATCAACTTGAAGCACTCGCAGCTCAATTGGGAAATCCTTCAGGAGAAAAGGGAATTGAAGTGGCTGAAATGATGAATGAAACCAATATCGGGATGACTAAAAATTCCATTTCAAACCTTCAATTAAATGCCGGGGATTCTGTTCTGGAATTAGGTCATGGAAATGCCGGACACCTGGATTTTCTTTTTTCCCAGGCAAACGAGATACACTACACAGGCCTCGAAATTTCGTCCTTAATGCACCACGAAGCCAAACAATCGAATCAGGCGCACATTGAAACAGGAAAGGCTCGTTTCCTTCTTTATGATGGCGGAAAAATGCCGGTTGAAGATCATACCATTGACAAGGTTTTCACAGTAAACACCATTTATTTCTGGAAAGAACCCGAAATGGTTTTCGCGGAGTTATCCCGGATTTTGAAGCCAGGCGGTACTATTGCATTGACATTCGCACACCGCAGTTTCATGGAAATGCTTCCCTTCACCGCTTTCGGATTCACACTCTACAATCCGGATGAAATCCTGGAGATTGTTTCCGGAACCAATTTCCAACTGGATCATGAAGATGACCAGAAAGAAGTGGTCAAAACAAAAACAGGAGAATCCGTTGAACGATTTTTCTCTACATTAGTTCTAAAAAACATACGTTAATATGGGTCGCGAACACACATACAAAGCCCTGATTTCCTGGACAGGAAACAGAGGCGAAGGAACAACCAGTTATACATCCTACGACCGGAACTTCAACGTTCATATAGACGGAAAGCCGGATTTAGCCTGCTCTGCAGATTCCGCTTTCCGGGGAGATGCTTCGAAATACAATCCCGAAGACATGTTCATGATTTCCCTTTCAAGCTGTCACATGCTTTGGTATCTTCACTTATGCGCGGATGCAGGAATCATCGTTTCAGATTACCGGGACACGCCCATTGGAACGATGGTAGAAGATAAAAATGGCGGGCATTTCGTCTCAGTCGTACTTCATCCGGAAGTAGTGATCACAGATGCGGCACGCACTGATGAAGCAAATCGCCTGCATCATGAAGCGCGCAAACAATGTTTCATTGCCAATTCCTGTAATTTTCCGGTAACGCATATCGCCAACTGCTCCGCGAAAAATTCCTGATTCCGCTTGTCAGGACAGAAAACCTGAAATAGTTGCTAATTTTGCAATTGGTTATGAATAAGAAAAAAGGTAACAAGTCGATTCGCAAAGCAAGGTATGTTCTCTACAAAGAAACACTGGTTGATTTCAAAGAACATTTCTGGACCTTTTTCGGCTCTTTTTTCGGAATCGGATTAATTGCTTTCATTCAATCTCAATCCTTAGACGCATTGGAGAATGTGTTCCTGATCGGTTCCTTCGGAGCCAGCAGTGTATTGATCTACGGAGCCATTCAAAGCCCTTTGGCACAACCGAGAAACCTGGTTGGCGGACATGTGATTTCAGCATTCATCGGAGTTTGTGTCTATAAACTCATCCCCGATCCGGTTTGGATTGCCGCCCCGCTTGCAGTAAGTTTATCCATTGTCGCGATGCAAATGACCAAAACCCTTCATCCTCCCGGAGGAGCAACTGCTTTAATCGCTGCAACCGCAACTCCGAAAATAAAAGCATTGGGTTTTACCTACGTATTGTCTCCTGTATTAACAGGTGTGCTCATTTTGCTTGTTGTGGCCTTGATCGCGAACAATCTGACCAAAAACAGGAAATATCCGACCAATAGCAACTTAACCAAGTATATTCGTAAGAAGAAAAAAATCAAAGCGCTGACGAAAGATGGAACGAACCTGTGAAAAAGGACACCGCTATTTCAAAACAAGCGACTGTCCGACATGCCCTGTTTGCGAGAACCTGAAAAAAGACGAAAGCGGAATCTTTTCCATCTTGTCTGCTCCGGCGCGAAGAGCATTGGAAAACGCACAGATTAATTCTCTTCAACAACTATCACTTTTCAGCGAAAAGGAAATCTTAAAACTTCATGGAATCGGTAAAAGTTCTATTCCCATTCTTCAAAAACTGTTAGCCGAAAACGGCTTGTCGTTCAAACTTTAATTGGACATCAGGATATCAAGACTTCAGGACTTCAGGACTTCAGGACTTCAGGATTTTAAGACAAACCTAAGAAAAAAGAAGATCCTCTGATAATTATCGGGATTCAGCCCTGTGTTCTCGATACATCCCTTACATATCAATTCGAGCGGCAGCTTTGCTGACGTATCGAGAATAATGGACGGGATACTCGAACCGACATGGCTGAAGTATCGAGACATGGACAGAAAGTAATTATTGAATTTGAGTTATATTTATCTGAAATTGGACTTCAGGATGCCAGGATAACAAGACTTTAAGACAACGAAGAGTCTTAAAATCCTGAAATCTTACAGTCCTAATATCCAAACCAATGAAAACTTTCAACAACGTAGACGAATACATCCTGGAATTTGAAAATGAAACCCGGGAACGTTTGATTTCCGTCAGAAAACTGATCCGGGAAACTGCTCCTGAAACTGTCGAATCGATCTCATACGGAATGCCCGCTTACAAAGTCAATGGAAAACCCCTGGTTTATTTCGCCGGCTACAAATCGCATATCGGGTTTTACGCTACTCCAACCGGACACAAAGCATTCGAGAAAGAATTATCGAAATACAAACAGGGAAAAGGTTCCGTACAATTCCCCTTGAATGAACCGCTTCCAATGAAATTGATCAAAGAAATCGTCTTGTTCCGTTTGGCTGAAAACAACGAAAAATACGGAGCAAAAAAGAAATCTTAATTCGATCAGGATTTATCAGAAGAATGGTTTCTTATCATTAATTCGATTAGCGAGTCCGGTAGGCGAGCATTTATTTGCGCAACTTGTCCCGATTTTTCGGGATTTGCGGAAAAAGATCAGGATTCCCATATAAAACTTTACAATATTGCGTTAATGCGAGAAACTTGGCTATTCATTCGGAAAATATAGAATAACCAATCCATTTTCAATAATCAACAACGGAAAGTAACATCTAACTCAATACAGTCTTAAAAAGGAATCACTACCTTCGAAAAAACTTTTTCTATGAGATCGTTACTTGTCATTTTTTTACTGGCTTTCACTCTTCCCTCCTATTGTCAATTTACCCAGGCCGATTCATTGCGCGGCGGATATGGTGAAACACGCAACTGGTGGGATTTGAAACACTACGATCTCAGCGTGGAATTTGACATCGAAAAGAAAGAAATCCGTGGAAAGAATGTCATTACATTCGAAATACCCGGGAATAATTTGAACGAATTGGTGATCACCAGCACGCTGCAATTGGATCTGCAGGATCCGATGATCCTGGACAGCATTTCAATCAATGGGAATCGGGTTTCTCCTTCAAAAATCACCAAAAAAGGAGCCGCTTATCTGATCCGTTTCGAATCACAGGACGGAGCTGAGCAGAAAAGCAATGAACTGATCGCCTATTTTCACGGATCGCCGCGTGTTGCGCAAAATCCACCCTGGGACGGTGGAATCATCTGGACCAAAGATAAAAACGGTAAACCGTGGGTTTCTGTAGCTTGCCAGGGATTGGGAGCCAGTGTTTGGTTTCCGTGCAAAGATTCCCAATACGACGAACCGGATAATGGTGTAACGATGCATTATACCTGTCCTGCTGACCTGGTTTGTGTCAGCAATGGTTTGTTTATCGGAAAAGAAATTTTGAAGAACGATCGGGCAGCTTATTCCTGGACGGTCAAAAATCCGATCAATAATTACTGCATGATTCCTTACATCGGAGATTATGTGAACATTCACGATCATTTCTTCGGTGAAAAAGGAAACCTGGAAATCGATTATTGGGTGCTGAGAGGAAACGAAGAAAAAGCCAAAAAACAATTCCAGGATGCTCCGAAAACATTGAAAGCGTTGGAATATTGGTTCGGACCTTATCCTTTTTACGAAGACGGATACAAATTGGTGGAAGCTCCGCATCTGGGAATGGAACATCAAAGCGCGGTTGCCTACGGAAACGGTTTCCAAAACGGGTACATGGGGCGCGATTTAAGCGGAACCGGGGAAGGTTTGAAATGGGATTTCATCATCGTTCACGAAAGCGGGCACGAATGGTACGGAAACAACATTACCTCCAAAGATATTGCAGACATGTGGGTTCACGAAGGATTTACCTGCTACAGCGAAACGCTTTTCACCGATTATTGGTTCGGAACTGAAGCCGGAAACAAGTATTGCCGCGGACTGCGCAAAAACATTATGAATGACAAGCCGATTATCGGGCCATACGGTGTGCAGCAGGAAGGAAGCGGCGACATGTATTACAAAGGAGCCAATATGCTTCACACCATTCGCACGATTTACGGAAATGATTCCCTGTTTCGCATGATGCTGCGTAAAATGAATGTTGTTTTCTATCATCAAACGGTTACAAGTGCACAGATCGAACAATTCATGAGCACCGAATTGGGAATGGATTTGTCGAAAGTGTTCGATCAGTATCTCCGGGCTAAAAATCCGCCGGTTTTGCAATTGAAACACAAAAAAGGCAAAGTGAAATACCGTTGGATCAATTGTGTGAAAGATTTCGATATGCCGATTCTAAACGGAAACCAAAAGTTGGAATGCAGCTCGAAATGGAATACCTTTCAGACAGGAAATGGTCATGCGTTTGAATTGAATCTCAATCTCTACATCCGCATTTTGAAAAAGTGATTTTTTTTGACCCATCAGTGGAATTCCCTATTTTTGATAAAAATCCACTGATGAAACATCTATTTCACCTGTTATTGATTCATGCTCCTTTTATCTCGTTTGGACAACTCCTCATCGGAGGAATGAATCCGAATGATTTCGTCTCAACAGCTTTGGCAGGTCCGAATGTATCGATTTCAAACATCAATTATACCGGCTATAACGGAGCTGTCTGCTATTTCTCTGCAAACATTCAGAATATGCCCTTTACCTCCGGTTTATTCATGACAACCGGATCCGTTTATTATGCTACCGGACCAAATGATGTGGCAGATGTTTCTCTAGACAACGGTTTTCCGGGATATTCTCTCCTGAACGGAACGTTGGGAACTTCCACATACAATGCAGCCGTTATTTCTTTTGATGTCATCCCGAACGGAGATACATTAAAGTTCCGATATATTTTCGCTTCAGAAGAATACCCGGAATATGTCGGTTCACCATATGTGGATGGAATGGGTATCTACATTTCAGGTCCGGGAATTCCGGGAACTCAAAATATCGCCCGTTTGCCTGATGGAACTAAGATCATCGTCAATAACATCCATAACGGGAACTCCAATCCGGCTCCGGGAACAATACCTGTCGGACCTATGAATCCCCAATACTTTGTAGAAAACGGAAATGGAAGTCAGGCTCCGTACAATGCCAGCAACACGTATTTGCAATACGATGGTTTGACTGTTCCGCTAATAGCAAAATCAAAAGTAACTCCGAATGAAACCTACCATGTAATTATTGCCATCGCCGATGCAGGTGACGGAATTTTCGATTCGGGAGTATTTATCGAAGAAGGTGGAATCACTGCTGGTTTGGGAGAAAACAACCTGGACAATTTTGTGAGCGTGCTTTACAATTCCTCCACTCAGCTGGCGACCATTCAAGTAACGGAATTTCAGCAGAATTTGAAGTACTCGATCGTAGATCTTTCCGGGAAAGTGATTGCGAAATCTGTTCTTACCGAAACAACGAGCATTGATCTGAGTGATTATTCATCCGGGATGTATGTGATACATGTAGAAGGATCGAACGGAAAAATCAGTAAAAAGATCATTCGTTAAGAACGAAAAATCCGGATTCCGTTTGTTGAAGCATTTTGTTAATTAATTCTCCGCTCTGCTTGAAAATGCCTTAGCGATTTTGGTACTTTTGTAAAAAATTCAACAGATGTTAACGCTCGATCCGAAGGAACTTCCGATTCCGAAATTACATGGATATTTGCTTGGTGCAATTGGTCCGAGACCGATCGCATTTGCTTCAACCGTCGATGAAAACGGTGTGAACAACTTATCTCCGTTTAGTTTTTTCAATGTGTTTTCGGCGGCTCCTCCCGTGTTGATTTTTTCTCCGGCACGTAACGGAAGAACCAATACAACCAAAGACACTTACAACAATGTGAAGAAAGTGCCGGAGGTAGTTATTAACATTGTGAATTACGACATCCTGCATCAAATGAGTTTGAGCAGTTCTCCTTTCACTTCCGATGTGGATGAATTTGTGAAAGCAGGATTGACTCCCGTTCCTTCCGATACCATCAAACCGATGCGCGTTTTGGAAGCTCCGGTGCAATTTGAATGCAAGGTTTTGGAAGTAAGAGAACTGGGAGACCAGGGTGGTGCCGGAAATCTCGTAATTTGTGAAGTCACGAAAATTCACATCCACGAAGAAATCCTGGCGGAAGACGGAACAATCGACCAAAAGAAAATCAACCTGGTAGCGCGAATGGGTGGAAACTGGTATTGTCATGCCAATGAAGCTTCCATGTTTGAGATCACCAAACCAATCACCACCATCGGGATCGGTTTTGATCAGCTTCCGGAAGATATTCGCCTGAGTTCGGTTCTGACCGGAAATGACCTGGCACAATTGGCCGGTGTAACTGAATTGCCGAATGAAACCGATGTGAACGAATATAAGCTCTTGGAATTAAGCGATTTATTCTTAACTTTAGAAGACGAGCCTGCAAAGCTTGAATTGGCGCTGCATCAGCGTGCAAAAGAATTAATTAATCAAAATGATATTGAAGGCGCATGGATGACCCTGCTTTCCTTCAATGACTAAATAGTGTAAATAACCCGTAGAAATATGTTTAAAATATCCGGAATCTTAAAGGTGAAAAATGATACAGTTCAGGTATCAGAAAAGTTTTCGAAAAGAGAATTTGTTTTAACTGATAATGCAAGTATGTATCCTCAGGATATCTTGTTTCAATTGACGCAAGATAAGTGTAGTTTGGTTGATGGATTCAACTTACAGGATCAAATCGAAGTATCATTTAACTTAAGAGGTCGTGAATGGACTAGTCCGCAAGGAGAAGTAAGATACTTCAATACGCTTGAAGCATGGAGAATCGAACGAGTTGGTGCTGCTCCGTCTATGGGTGGAGGAATTCCTGCCGGAGGACCAAGTGCTATGAACCTGGATCCGATCGCTACACCAAGCGCTTCTACGGCTCCAAGTGACGATGACGATTTACCGTTTTAATCTTTCAAAATCCCCTGATTGCAAACATCAGGGGATTTTTTTTGAACTTTTTACCACATGAACGAACCATTCAACACGTACTTCCAAAATATTTACACCAAAATCCTGGTTGTATTCCTCGGACTTCTGTTTGGCCTTTTAAGTTTCTCAGCCGTTCTGATCCTGCTGTTAGTTGATCCGAACTCCCTGGAAAACGACGATACCAACGAACTCTTTCAAATCATCGTTCCCATTGTTATCGTAACCGCCATTTCTGCCGGAATATTCATCATGAAGAAATCCGTTGCTCAAACCCTGAATGAAGCGGATTACCGACCCAAATTGAAGAACTATCTGAGTAATAAAATCATCCAGCTGGCCCTTGTCGATGCTGCAATCTTGTTCTCCAATGTCGTTTACCTCATCACAAGTAATACCTATTTCATTTATATTTCCCTGGCGGTTTTGCTTTATTACCTTTCGCTTTTTCCATTGAAAAAGTCAATCACAAAGTCGCTCGGTTTGGAAGAAGCCGGGAATAATTATTAACCCAAATTGAACATTTATGAAAAATATTGGCTATTCACTTTCAGCAATTGCTTTCATACTGATAGCATTCACATCCTGCGTTTCCTCCCCGGAAGAAAAGCAAAACAGTAAGACAGAAGTTTCAAAAGATTCCGGAGAAGCTTTCGCAGGAAGTTTTGTTTCAGAAGGATATGATGAAAAAGACAAGGGAGCAGATTGGGTTTCCGTAACCATTACAGAAATCCCGGGAAACCTGTTTCATGTTGAAGTCCGTTCCCGCTCCGATATCAAGAAACCAACCTGTACGTTCACAGCAGATGCACATTTAAACGAAAAAGGAGAATTAATTGCTTCTCAAAGTAATTTTGAAGTGGGATTTCAGATTTCCGGGGATGTTCTTAAAATCTACTCCCCTTCCAATAAAGAGTTGAATTATTTCTGTTCAGGTGGAGCAACACTTGCAGGGGAATATAAACGTATTTCCGGCAAACCGGATCAAAAACAGGTCGATCACGCAGAATAAATCGTGTAATAAGCTTGTAGGACAATTCCCCAATCTGTAGACTTTCTCCACACTTTTCCGGTTTTTCTGAAAAGCGATCATTCTTTGGCACAAGAAAACATCCGAGGCATAAACCTTTGTTTTAAAGCATTTTAAACTTTTCAATTTTACATTTTCAATTTTCAATTCCCCTTGTGGCATTATATTTCTTATTCACTCTGCAGAAATCTTTTAAAACAAGTTGATATGAAAAAGTTTATGATCGCAGCAGTAGCAATTACAACAACGGTATTCGCAAATGCACAGGCAGATACAACAGCACAGGAAACAAAAATTGAAGTTGCTGCAGTTGCTAATCCTGACAAAGTACAAATTAAATTGGAAGAGCTTCCGGCTCCTGTTCAAAAAGCATTGACAACAGATGCATTCCAGGGATGGACAGCTAAAACAGCATACATCGTTAAAGCGGAGAAGCCATATTACGAAGTGGAGTTGGTAGGCGACAAAGCAGAAGTAAAAGCTGTAAAATTTAACGAAGACGGAACAGTGATTAACTAATCCGGAATTCCTTAATTTATCTTAAGAAAGGTCTTGCTTCTGGCAGACCTTTCTTACTTTTATTAGGAATCTCAAAATATGTCCATTGAACAAGATCTTGCTAATTGAAGACGATCCCACTTTTTCAAAAATCGTATCGACTTTCCTTCACAAAAAGGGATACGAAATAAGTACGGCATCCAGCTTACAATCCGGTGAGAAACTATTGCAGTCAGAGTCATTTGATCTGCTGCTCCTGGACTATCGTCTTCCGGATGGAATCGGGTTGGAACTGATTGCTAAAATGGGAACCGGCTTCCCTGCTCTTCCGACTGTTATTATCACCAGTTTCGACGATGTGCGGACAGCCGTGAAATCCATTCAATCCGGAGCTTTTGAATACATCATCAAACCGATCAACCCGGATGAATTATTGCTTGTAATCCAGGCAGCACTTCAGAAAAAAGCAAATCCTCCGGAAAACAGCAGCAAAAAAACCGTTTCTTCCGAACAAAAGGGAACGAGTAAAAACAAATCCTTCATCAAAGGTGAAAGTGCTGTTTCTCAAAAATTGTATGAATACATTGATCTCGTTGCTCCAACCGATTTGTCCGTTATGATCATCGGGGAAAGCGGAACGGGAAAAGAACACGTTGCCCGGTCGATTCACAATCAAAGCAAGCGTTCCAAAGGAGCATTTGTGGCTGTCGATTGCGGGGTTTTATCCAAAGAATTAGCCGCAAGTGAATTATTCGGTCATGCCAAAGGTTCTTTTACGGGAGCATTGCAGGATAAAGTCGGTGTGTTGGAAAAAGCAAACGGCGGAACCTTGTTCCTGGATGAAATCGGAAACCTGAGTTACGATGTTCAGATCAAATTGCTCCGTACTTTGCAGGAACGAACAATCGAACCGGTTGGAAGCGGAAAAAGCATCCCGATCGACATTCGCCTGATTACAGCAACCAATGAAAATTTGCTCCAGGAAATCGGGGCGGGAAATTTCAGAGAGGATATTTACCACCGGATCAATGAATTCAAAATTCAGATGCCTGCATTGAAAGATCGCGGTGCCGACCTGGAATTGTTCATTCAATATTTTATCGAACGCTCCAATGAAGAATTGGACCGAAACGTGAAACGTGTTCCGGCAGACGTTATCCGCGTCTTTCAGCAATACGACTGGCCAGGAAATTTGAGAGAATTGGGAAATGTGATCAAACGGCTTGTTTTACTTAGTAAAGGTCCGGAAATCTCCATGGATTCGTTACCGGAAGAACTCATTATGCGTTCTGAAACTTCCAATCCGAATGATCTGAAACTGATCCAGGAAACAACCGAGCGCGAAACGATTCTCAATGCTTTGATCCAAACGAAATACAACAAATCCAAAGCGGCAAAACTGCTGAATATCGACCGGAAAACCTTGTATAGTAAGATTGAGAAGTATCGGTTGGATTAGTTCTTTTTCAGATCTTTCCGAAACATTCTCTATATCAATTCGAGTGCGCAGCATATCGAGAAGGGCATAAGAATGTTTCTTTGCGGCAATAACAAAAAATATTAAACAATGATTCGGGTATCCCGCATGTCGTTCTCGATACTTCCGACTGAAAAAGTCGGAAACTCGAACAGACAGCTCCGTTTCAGGAAATGCTGTCAATCGCTTTCTCCAACTCCGGAACAATTCCCCGAATCTCATAAAAAACAATTTCATCCACTGTTTTTTTCAAATCAGTTTCCAGTTTCCGTAATCGATGAGACAGCTCCTTTGCTCCCATTTGCCCGAATCTTCCTGCCAAACGATGCACCAGTAACAACAGCTCTTGCTGATTTTCCGTTTTCAAAGCTTCCGCAATCGCATTCAAATCTGCCCGTGAATCCGCAACAAACTGATCTTTGATTTCCCGGAAATCATCCTCATCCGGAATGAGTGTTCTAAGCGCAGTAAAATCAAAAAATGCTTCTTTTTCCGAAATCTCCAGAATCGGTTCATAAAACTCGTGACTTTTGAATGGTTTCAGGACAATTCCGTCAAAACCGCTTTTCAAAAAGAGTTCTTTTTCATCCGGCAATACCTGGGCCGTGAGCGCCACGATTTTCACCTCTTTGTGTCCGCGTCTCCGAAGTTGATTACACAACTCAATACCGCTTATTTCCGGCATGCGTACATCGGCAAAAATCAATTTCACACGTTCATCCAACGGAGCATCCAGCAGTTCTTTCGGATGTTTGAAACTCCGGAATTCCAAATCTTTCTTTGCCAGTAAATGTTCGCACAATTTCAGGATCACCGGATCATCGTCTACAACCCAAATCACGCCATTTACGTGAAGATCTGCTTCTGCAATTTTTTCAATCGATTTCTGTTCACTTTTCACTTTTTCGAAGCAAAAACGAATCGTAAATTCCGTTCCTTCGTCCAATTGGCTTTTCACATGCAGTTTCCCGTTCAAAGCTTCTACCAATTCTTTCACGATACTAAGTCCCAAGCCGGTTCCGGACTGAACAGGAGCATTTGTTGCCTGTTCGAATTGCTGAAACACCACTTTCAAATCAGCAGCGCTCATCCCGATTCCCGTATCCGAAATCACAAAATCCACATCCAGTTTGTTTGCGTGTTCCTGCATCTTTACGTCAAAGGAAACGACTCCTTCCTGTGTGAATTTCACCGCATTGTTGAGCACATTAATCAGAATTTGCTTCAGGCGGAAAGGATCCGACACGATCCGGGAACCTGCTTCCAAGCGATCGGAATGAAATTTCCATTGAATTCCCTTGTGCTGACATTGAAAAGCAGATAAATCGACCACTTCGGCAAGAACTTCTTCCAAATCAAAGGCTTTCTTATCGATTGCAAAATTCGAAGACGTAATCCGCGAATAATCCAGGATTTCATTCACTACCTGCAGCAAATGTTCCGAAGCATTCGAAATAACTTCCACCCTGGAAGAATCGTATTTTTCTTCCTGCAACATCAATTCGGAATACCCGACAATGGTTTGAAGCGGCGAGCGGATCTCATGACTCATATTCGACAAAAAGCGCTGTTTTGCCTGGCTGTGAAACTCCGCTTCTGCACGCGAAGCTTCCAATTGTTTCCGGTAGCGGTTGAATTTGGAAATGTCCCCGATGATAAACACAATCAATACAAAGGCAACCAAAACGAAGATCAGGGTCAGTATTTTCGTGAAGGAAATCGTTTCACGGGCAATCTGGATAGAAATCCCGGAGTTGATTTCGGTATCCAGCCGCTCTTCGTTCTTCACCTCATCAATCAGTTCCAATAAGCGGTTATATAGAATTTCGTTGCTCTTAATCAGGATCAACTCTTGTTTCTGGAGAAACCTTCGACCGGTATTTCGTTCCAATTCAACCTGGTCGAGAGAAATCCGGATGTTTTCGAGAATGCTGTCTTTCTTTTGTGCAACGGCCAGGGTATCGACATGTACTTTCAGATTTTCCTCCACCACCACATACGGTTTCAATTCGTTTTCAACCTCCTTTTTCTTTCTGAAACGCCGCTTTTTCTCCGGTTTTACTTCTTTGGGAGTCGGATTGTAATACGTAGTGGTTTTCGTCTGTTTTTCCGTCGTAACAACATTCGTATCCACTTTGAGGTTTTCCTGGTCGATTTTATCAGCTAATTCTTCAAACTGACGGTCTACTCTTCCGCTGTTCAGGTAATTGTAACGGATCTTCAGGTATTTCTCAAAGAGTTTATTCCGCTTATCAAAAATGGAGTCAACCTGGATCAAACGTTCCACCTGTGTCGGATCTGTCGCAAAAGAATCCTTCAACTGATTCAGTTTTTGAGAAATCTGCCCGATGCGCGTATCGTAATTATCTGAAGTTTTATAGCGGTTCTGCAAAGCTTCTACCCGGTAAAAATCATTCAGCCGGCCAAGTTCCATCTGCAAATCATTCAAGGCATCCAAACGGTTGTTGGGCTTCGCCAGGTTCTCCACCACGTTATTGATCCGGTCAAATGCACTCCGATTGACAATCCAGGTAAGCAGGGAAACGCACAAAACCAAGGCAAAAGCCAAAACGAGCTTACCGCGGGTTGTTTGAGTAAATCTTTTAGAATTTTCCAAGCTTTGTTTTTTAGTTCAAAGATTCAAATTGACTCCGATAGACTTCGGGACTTTGAACATTGTCTCAAAAATACAGAGAATAGAAAGGGGCAATTACTAAAAAGACCTAAAAAAGGAAGCGTTTTCAATGCCATTGTCCGGATACTTCAGCCATATGTTCTCGATACATCCCGTACATGTCAATTCGAGTAGGCAGCTTTGCTGACGTATCGAGAATAATGTACGGGATACTCGAACGGACACGGCTGAATATTGAGAAGACAAGACATCAAACTATGTGACCAATGTTCCTATGTGGTTTATTTTTCAACCACAATAGTTCACATAAAAAACATAGTACGTAATTCTCCAAAACTATGTGTTCTATGTGTCTATGTGGTTTTTAGATTAACCTATGCGGTTATCATCTCCCTTTCCATTCCGGTTGGGAAACCATCAAATAAGCAAGCAGCGCAAACAAATAAACGGGATAAAACAATTCAAACAAGCCCAATCCGATCAGATCAAAACGTGAAGGTTGTTTTTTGTCCATTTTCACCAGCATGAAGTCCATTCCAAATTTGAAAGCCGCCAATAACAAGGTCAGCCAGTAAACTCCTGCGAAAAAAGTAATGATCAGCAATAAGAAATAATACAAATGCAGACCAACCGCCCAAATTCCCAGGAAATTATTCAGTTGATCGGCTACATGACTCGTTTTCCCGAGCCAGCGAACCCGTTGTTCCATTACTTCCAAAAGTGTTTCCGGAGTTTCCGTTTCGACTTTTAACGCTTCGTTTTCTACAATTTCTATACGTTTTCCTGAAGCACGAAAAGCGCGTAAGGTGTAAATGTCGTCTCCGCTTAAAATGTGATCGTGATCTTCGATATCGTCTACCTGGTCGAAACTGGAAACATGAATCAGCAAGTTTGCACCGCTGCAATTCACCGGTCTTGCCCACCCTGAAATTCCTTTGTTCAACAGGTTTGTAAACAGGTATTCGATGGTGAAAAAGGATTGCCACCACTTCTTCCCGGTCATTTCAACGGGAAGAATAATCAATTCAGCTTCGGGAAGCATCAGCATGGATTTCATGTAATCTCTTCCGAAAACTACGTCCGCATCCATTGTCAGGCAATATTCCGTGCGCACATGATCCATCCCGAAACGGATAGCGCGCTTTTTTCCACGTTGCTCTTCCGGTAAATGCAACAAGCGGATTGGAAATTCGTCCATTTTCTGAAACAGTTCCAAATACGAATCTGATGAATGATCATTGACAAAAATCCACTGTGCAGGCTGATATTTCTGAGCGTAAATGCATTCCATAAACGCTTCCAGGTTGTGCGATTCATTCCGGAACGGGATCACCACCGAAATTTCATCGATTGCCATCATTTTCTTTGTGCTGCGGCTGATTCTCAAACGATTTACCCCGAACAATAAGGTCAGAATCGAAAGCATGTAAATCAATACCCAGGAACCGAACAACCACATATCTCTATTTTTTTCGTTTTGGCAACCAGATAAAACTACTCATAAATGCCGGTAACGCGATGTTTATGAGGTAAATAATGATACTTGATACAATGACATCCGGAGCGGAAACCACGCTTCCTGAAAACACGAATAACGCAGCTGTTTCGCGGATCAGAACCTTTCCGGACCACAAAGACGGCACAAATGAAGTGAACAAATAAATCAGCCAGACACTGATCAGTAAAAACCAGAAATTTTCGTATCCGAAAGCCACAAATAAAAGCACATACTGCAGGCTGAAAACCACAAAACGGATCATGGAAAGTGCCAGGAAAGGCCATTTCAGATTCTGGTATCTCCCGCGAATGCTCTGAAGTCTTCGTATAAATGTGTAAGAGCTTCTTTTCTTCGGAAGCAGGTAATCTCCGTAAAAATATCCCGCTAAAATGATCAGTGATCCGCAAGCCGTTGCAATCCAAAGTGAATTCGAGTTTCCATAGGTGACCAAAGCAGCAAAAAGACCGAATAACAAAGTCGGAATTAACTGGCTGAGATTTGCCAATGCCGTTGAAAAAATGATGTAGATTGTTTCGCGTTTCCGAAAGAAAATCAAACGTCCGAGAAAATTTCCCCAACCGTTCGGAGACATGAACCCGGAAGCAACTCCGGCCCAAAAGGCATTTTTAACCAGTTTGGTTTCGACGTTCAATGGTTTGGTAATGCGCTTCCATTTCAAGAACTCCATCCACAGATTCGGGATGAGCAGCAAGAAGGCTAAAACCAGCGCCCACCAATGTTTGATTTCCAACCCGGTTGCATGTTCCCAATCCACCCTGGACAATTGAACATACAAGCTCCAAATCACGGCAACAAACACCAATAATTTGATGAATGTCATTAAACCAGCTCGTTTTTTAGTAGTTTTAAGCTCCTCTTTCATTTGCATGGCCGAAGATAAAATAATTTTAGGGATTGACCCCGGAACAACGGTGTTAGGATATGGTTTAATTCATATTAAGGGCACGAAAATTGAGATGCTCAACTTTGGAATTATTCAATTGAGTAAACTCAATAACCAACCGGATAAGTTGAAGCGGATTTTTGATCGGATTGATGGATTGATGGAAGAATACAAACCCGATGAGATGGCTATTGAAGCTCCTTTTTTCGGGAAAAACGTACAATCCATGCTGAAACTGGGGCGCGCCCAGGGAGTTGCCATTGCCGCTTCTCTCCGAAGAAATATTCCGTATGAAGAATATACTCCGAAACGCATCAAACAGGCCATTACAGGAAACGGGAACGCTTCGAAAGAACAGGTTGCCACTATGCTGCAAACACTGCTCAAATTTGAAGAACTCCCGAAATACCTGGATGCAACGGATGGTTTGGCCGCAGCAGTTTGTCATCATTTCTCCAAAGGAATCGGTGAAAACAACAAGGCGAAAGGAAGCAGCTGGACCAGTTTTTTAAGTCAAAACCCGGATAGAAAAATCAGATGAGAAAAATCTTCGTATCTCTTACATTTCTTTTGACACTCGCTTCTTCTGCAAAAGCTCAGGAAGTTTTCGAATGGTTTGAAGGAACCTGTTTGTTTAGTGCAACAATCGACAGTTCGAAAGCGAATTATCAGCAAGTGTCAAGTGTGCATTATACACTTTTCCAGGCTTCAGATCTGAGTCAGCCTTTTTTGGCATATCAGCCCAAAGACACTGCATTTCTGAAGGTGAAAAACATCCGTTTTGAATGCGATAATTTTCAAAAAGAACTGGAACAGTCAGAATACCCGAAAGGCCAGTACTGGGCAAGTATGAAAAAAGCAAAAGTTGCTGACTTAAAAGAGCAATGTCTTTTGCGAGAAAAAGCCGTGATTGCACTCACCGACCCGAAAGCGTTGAAAGGAACTCCATACAGCAAGGAATGTGCGCGCTACATTTCAGCCCTGGAAAAAGGTGGAAAAACCTTGTTAGCCCTTTGGAAGGAGCTTCACGACAAAGAAGTTGCGGATGCATTGTACCCGGAATCCATCATTCAATCTTTTGAAAAACACTGGAATAGTCCGGAAAAAGAATTATGGGCTAAAATAGAAGTGCTTCGCTACGGCTGGTGGAATTGTGTGATCCAAAGCCAGAAGGTATGGTTCAATGAATCACTTTATCAGACCGAGTTCCGGAAATTAATGGGCAAGATTACTTCAAACTGTCATTAACAGCTGGTTGGTCTTTCTGCATTTCGATGGATTCTTTCTGTAAGCGTTCCATCACCTTGTCCAGGATTTCTTTGTATTCCAGCTGATCGCTGTTATAATAAACAAATGATTCTTCGTACTGCTTTTCAGTAATTCCCTTTGTTTTCAAATAAGCTCTTCCCGATGCAGTCATTACTTTGTAATAACGGTTTACCGTCGAGTAGGTATTTTGAATATGGCCTTCCAGGATCAGCATATCCGTCATCACATCAATCATTTGTTCCTTCGGAATCAGGTTATCCGGTTCGTCCAAACCTTTTAATCCTTCATCACACGATTGAAATACGACCAAAAGCAGTATGAACGTCAGAATTCTCATCTGTTGAATGCTAATCGCTCTCCGCTTTTAACTCCGGTTAATTGCCCGTTTTCATAAACGATTTCACCGTTCACAAAGGTCTTTTCTACAGAAGATGAGAAGGTTGTTCCTTCGAACGGCGACCATCCGCATTGGTAGAACAACGAATCTTTCGTAACCGTTGTTTGCTTTTTCAAATCAACCAGCACCAAATCCGCAAAGTAACCTTCACGGATAAATCCGCGGTCTTTGATCTGGAAACAGGTTGCTACCGCATGCGCCATTTTCTCAGCCACACGCACCAACGGAATTTTACCGTTTGCAGAAGCATCCAGCATTGCTAATAACGCGTGCTGAACCAAAGGTCCGCCAGACGGAGCCTGTAAATATTTTTGTTGTTTTTCTTCGATTGTATGCGGCGCATGATCCGTTGCGATCACGTCAATGCGATTATCCAAAAGTGCTTGCCAGATCTGCTCTCTGTCTGCCGCTGTTTTCACCGCCGGATTCCATTTGATCCACGCTCCTTTGCTGTCGTAATCGGCATCTGAGAACCACAAATGGTGTACACACGCTTCAGCTGTAATGCGTTTTTGTTCCAGGGGAATATCGTTCCGGAAAAGTTCCGTTTCGATTCCTGTTGAAATGTGCAGAATGTGTAAACGTGTATTGTTCTTTTTCGCCAGTTCAACTGCTTTGGATGAAGACAAATAACATGCTTCTGCGTTACGAATCAGCGGGTGGGCCGACATCGGGATGTCTTCTCCGTATTTTTCCTTGTACAACTCCAGGTTGTGACGAATCGTCCCTTCGTCCTCGCAATGTGTTGCAATAAGCATCGGAACGTTTGCAAATAAATGCTCCAACGTACTCGTATTATCCACCAACATGTTTCCGGTAGAAGATCCCATAAAAATCTTCACTCCGCATACATTTTGGATATTGGTACGCATGACTTCATCGTAGTTATCGTTCGAAGCTCCCATGAAGAAGGAGTAATTCGCAGGAGAAACTTCCGCTGCACGCTGGTATTTCTCTTCGAGAAGTTCTTGTGTCAAAGTATTCGGAACGGTATTCGGCATTTCCATGAAGGAAGTGATTCCTCCCGCAACAGCTGCCCTGGATTCCGATTGAATGTTTGCTTTGTGTGTTAAACCCGGTTCTCTGAAATGCACCTGGTCATCGATACATCCCGGAAGTAAATGCAACCCTTCGCAATTTATTTCTTCCACCAAACCGTCTACGGAAATAGAAGGGGCAATTTTCGAAATGCGTTTCCCTTCGATCAAAACATCGGCTACAAACTCTTTTCCTTCGTTTACAAGTGTTGCACCTCTTAATAAAACCTTTGTCATTACACCTTCAAATTTCTCATTTTCCAAACTCCAAAGAAGGCTTCTTTGAAAATACTTGATGACATTTTGGACTCTCCGAACTGTCTGTCAATAAATGTAATCGGAACTTCGATAATTTTAAAACCTTTGCGTTTTGCCGCATATTTCATTTCGATCTGAAACGCATATCCTTTGAAGTGAATATTGTCGAGATCAATTGCTTTCAGTACCTTGTTCGAGTAGCACATAAATCCGGCAGTAGTGTCAGAAATCCCGATAAAAAGAATCATCCGCACATAAACCGAAGCGAAATAAGACATCAGAATTCTTCCCAAAGGCCAGTTTTGCACCTTCCCTCCTTTCGTGTAACGTGAGCCGATACTAACGTCTGCTCCTTTTTCCGTACACGCCGCCAATAATCTCGGTAGATCCAACGGATTGTGTGAGAAATCGCAATCCATTTCGAAAATGTAGTCGTATTCTTTCTGAAGAGCCCACTTGAATCCGTGAATATATGCCGTACCAAGACCTAATTTCCCTTGTCTTTCTTCGAGGAAAATCCGGTTGGGAAATTGCGTCATCAGATCGCGAATAATAGATGCTGTTCCATCCGGGGAATTGTCATCGACAAAAAGAATGTCTATTGAAACGGGCAAATTCATTACTGCCTGAGCCATTCGCTCAACATTTTCTTTTTCGTTATAAGTTGGTATAATTACAACAGCTCGCGTCACGTGGGTTTTATTTCAGGTGATAAAAATAGTCAAATTCCGCTTCCTTGAACGCATTTGTCTGCTTTCTAACATAATTTAAGTACATAATTCCTAATTAAAAAAGTTCAAGAGTTCAAAATGTTCAATGTTTAAAAGTTCAATCATTCGCAATTCGCAATTCGTAATTCGTAATTCGTAATTATCTAATAGAATCAACCGCAACTGCATTTCACGTAATATCCGCTACATTTAAAGGTCAACGGCAATCAGGCATTGAATATTCATTATCTTTGGTTATAACGACATTGTTTTCCGGGCTAAATCCTGGAATCAAAAAAAGGTTCTTTAGCAACACGTAAATAAATCATCGTATGAAAACAAAACACTCATTTATTCCAGTACTAGCAATTGCCTTGTTTTTCTTAAGCGCATGCGGCGGAGGTGCTAAAAAGGATTATTCAAAGGAAGTTGATGAAGGTACTTTTGACGGAACCACTTATACCAGCCAGGCTTTAGGTTGGAGCATGGAATTTCCGGACAATTGGATCATTACTTCCAAATCCAGCCTGGAATCATTGGATCAACGCAGTAAAGAAGCTGCAGGTGACAGCACTTCCAATACATCCGGAATTAAACGCACACTCGCTTTCCAAAAGAATTTCGACAACAATTTCCAATCTACCTGGGAAGAATTCTCCGGAGATGAGGCACAATACAAACGAATCATCAGCAACATTCATACAACGATCTACAACAATTACCTGGATCAGAGAACCACATTGGATTCTGTTGCAGGAACACTCAAAGTAAGCGGTGTTACTTTCGATACGTACCAGATTTCTCTTTACGACAGAGAAAATAAGAATTTCGCAAACCAGTTGTTGTTGACTTCTCTTGTGAAAAACAAATTCATGACTGTGACGATTGCTTATAACAACAATGCTGATAAGGCGAAAATATTGGGCTTGTTTAAGAAATCGACGTTTAAGTAGGTCAACTGTCCACGTCTCGACACTTCAGCCGTGTCCGTTCGAGTATCCCGTCCATTATTCTCGATACGTCAACTTTGCAGACTACTCGAATTGACATGTGCGGGATGTATCGAGAACACAGGGCTGAATCCTGATAATTATCGGAACGACAGCACACAAAAATTAGAGTTCTTCTTCCACAGAAGCCAAAGCATCATAAATCAAATCGTTTTCAAAACCTTTTGATTGCGCATAGCGAAGAATTTTCGCTTTCTTTTTCCAGGGATCTTTCTCATTTGAAAGATCCCTTTGTTTTTTCAGGATTTCCTTTTTCAGGATTTCGAAATATTCATCCGGATCGATCTTTTTAAAAGCCAGGAGAACAATCTTTTCGGGGATTTGCTTCAAACGCAATCCTTGCCGGATCTTGATTCTTCCCCAATGCTTGATCCGCAGTTTTCCGGAGACATAAGAATCCGCAAAACGACCTTCATCCAGGAATTTATGTTCGATCAGGTAAGCCGTCAATTGATCTACCTGCTCGGAACTTTGTCCCCAGGAAAATAATTTGGTTTTCACTTCAAAATGACAGCGATCCTGGTAGGCACAATAAGCTTCTATCTTCGATTTTGATTCTAAAAAAGAAAACTTTCCTGTTTCTTTCTTTGATGTTTCCTGATCCATCTCATTCATCTAAATGTTACTTTTTTATCCCACTCCAAAAGTGATTCCCCATTTAATCGCACATCTTACGTTATTGCTTGGTTTCTCTTACTTTTTGGCATCGCCCCAAAAAGTAAGCAAAAAGGTCTAGGCCTCTACTCGAAAATCTAAAAACTACGCAACATTTCGCGAAAGCATTCGAAACTCGTCCTCCGGACTCAAACAATGAATGCTTTTTTCCGCTCCATTTGCTTATTTTTAACGATTTCCAGCGCAAGGGCCTTTTTTATACCGTGTTCTAAAAATCATTCCTGTTTCAATTACGAAAAAAGGCAGTTGTACTACTTGCTAGGAAATCGCTCTCCAAAGGGGGAGTTTATAACGAAAAATTGCTCCCTATCAGAGAGCAATTTCGTTATTATCTTTATCCCGGAAGCTATATTCCAGTAAGTGATGAGCGGTTACACCGCGTACATCAATCCATTTTTTGTACTTAAAGAACCATTTCCATTGTTTGGAGATCAACCCTTTTTTGAAATAGGCTTCCAGGTACGGATGAACCAACAGAGAAACTTTCGGTTCTTTTTTATCCGTCAACAGGAAGTTCAGGTTTGTTTCAATCTCTTCTGCAAAGAGAATCGAAGCTTGTACTTCTCCGGTTCCGTTACACGTAGGACACGTTTCAGAAGTGTTGATATCGGTTTCAGGTCTTACACGCTGACGTGTAATTTCCACAACCCCGAATTTGGAAGGAGGAAGAATGTTGTGTTTCGCTCTGTCCGAACGCATAAATTCTTTCAGCTTCTCAAACAACTCTTTGTTGTTTTCCTTATCGTGCATATCAATGAAATCGATACAAACGATTCCACCCATATCGCGCAATTGCAGCAAACGTGCAATTTCTTCAGCAGCTTCGATATTCGTTGCAAGCGCATTTGATTCCTGTCCGTCGGCACCTTTCCGGTTTCCGCTGTTCACATCAATGACGTGCATTGCTTCCGTGTGCTCGATGATCAGGTATCCTCCGGAAGGAAGCGGAACTTTCTTCCCGAACATGGTCTTGATCTGCTTATTAATGCCGAAACGCTCAAAAATATTGAGTTTTCCGTCATACAGTTTCAGGATTTTCTCTCTTCCCGGAGCAATTCCGCTAATATACTCTTTCAATTCAGCCATTAGCTTTTCATCACTGACGTGGATGTTTGAGAAATCTGCGTTCAGAAGGTCGCGCAAAATAGATGATGTCTTGTCGATTTCACCTAAAACGCGGCGAGGTGGAGTTGCCTGCTTCAAATTTGAATGCATGGTTTTCCACTTCTCCATCAGGTTTCGCAAATCCTGATCAATTGCCTCTACTTTTTTGTTTTCGGCAACAGTACGAATGATGACACCGAAGTTTTTCGGCTTAATGTCATCCATCAGGTGACGCAGGCGATCGCGTTCTTCCTGACTTTTAATTTTTTGAGAGATTGAAATTTTCTCCGAAAAGGGCACTAATACCAAATAACGGCCAGCGAGTGTTAATTCTGCGCTTAAACGTGGGCCTTTACTTGAAATCGGTTCTTTTGCAACCTGAACCAATATTGGTGAGGTGGTTGATACAATTTCGGTAATCTTTCCATCTTTCGGAATGTCTTTCTCCGACTTAAAATACAATAAATCAGCGACATTCTGCTTCCCTTGCAGGGTGTCTTTGGTAAATTTGTTCAATGACTGAAACTGCGGCCCCAGATCCAAATAATGCAAAAACGCATCTTTTTCGTATCCGACATCCACAAATGCAGCATTCAGGCTGGGAACCACTTTCCGTACTTTTCCGAGGTAAATATCACCTACAGCAAAGTCAGTACTTCCCTGTTCTTCATGCAGCTCAATCAATTTCCCATCGCGCAAGAGAGCAAGCCAAACACCACCATCACGGGTGTCTACAACTAGTTCTAAACTCACGAACGTATAATTAGAAAGTAACTAAAACAGAAAAACTTAGTAAGTAAAAACACTTACTAAGCTCTTCCAACTATCTTCAAGAAGTTCTTATTTCTTCTTTTTATGACGATTCTTTCTTAGTCTTTTCTTACGCTTGTGCGTCGCCATTTTATGTCTTTTTCTTTTTTTACCGCTTGGCATAGCAATACTATTTTATGGTTATTAATTCAATTATTTCAATTTCAATAGCTTTTAAAAAAAGCACTCCTGCGTGAAACAGGAGTGCAAAGATATCAAAATAAGTTTTCCTACAAAGTAGTTGTTGTAAAAAAGATGGAATTATTTCACAATCACTTTATTCTTCACCTCTTCAACAAATGTTTTTGCTGGTTTAAATGAAGGAATATTGTGAGCTGGGATAATAATCGTTGTGTTTTTTGAAATATTGCGCCCCGTCTTCTCTGCTCTCTCTTTCACAATGAAGCTACCAAAACCTCTTAAATAAACGTTTTGACCTTTAGTCAAAGAAGTCTTAATAGAAGTCATAAATGCCTCTACAGCTTTCTGTGCTTCATTTCTTTCCAATCCTGTTTCCTCTGCAATCTCAGCAACGATATCTGCCTTTGTCATCTTATTATAAATTAAAGTTTTTCAACAATGTGATTTTCAGGTGCAAAAGTAGTCAGCAAAAGCGTTTATTTTTGCTTTATTTTTAAAAATGTTTGATTTTTTCCCTAAATGACTGATTTTGTTCTACTAATAAGCGATTGGTACAGACTAAATGCTCGCGAGCTTCCGTGGAGAAGCACGAAAAACCCGTATTTTATCTGGTTATCGGAGGTGATTCTTCAACAAACAAGAGTCGATCAGGGCATGAATTACTACCTGAAATTTATCGAAAATTACCCCGTTTTGAATAATCTTGCTGATGCAGATGAAGCATCCGTGTTGAAACTTTGGCAAGGTTTGGGTTATTACTCCCGGGCGCGCAATTTGCACAAAACTGCGCAGCAGGTACGGGACGAATACGAAGGTGAATTTCCGAAAACATACGATCAGATTATTCAACTCAAAGGAATCGGGCCATACACCGCTGCTGCCATTTCTTCTTTTGCGTTTGATTTGCCGCATGCAGTTGTAGATGGAAATGTATACCGGATTCTAAGCCGATATTATGGAATTGATGATGCGATTGATTCCGGTCCGGGGAAAAAAATCTTCCAGGAATTGGCGGATTCCCTGATTCCGGCATCCGATCCTGCCCTGTTTAACCAGGCCATTATGGAATTCGGGGCGATTCAATGCGTTCCCAATAACCCGGATTGCGGTTCTTGCGTTCTTTCCGCAAGCTGTGCCAGTGCGTTTAATCCCGAACTAATTAAGAAAAGACCGTTTAAAAAGGGAAAAACCAAGGTTCGTAAGCGCTATTTCCATTATTTGCACCTTGAAAAGGACGAACAAGTTGCCCTGGATCAGCGAACCGGAAAGGATGTTTGGGAAAAACTCTATGAATTCCCTTTAATCGAAAGTGAAGATGATTTGGCTCCTTCAGTTTTTAAAGATTCTGCCAGTTTGTGCTACCAGACAAAGCATATCCTGAGTCATCAGCATATCTACGCCTTTTTCTATAAGAGTACGGATGCTGAAATCGAAGGCTTTGATTTTAAATTCATCGACAAGAAGGATCTGCCGGATTACCCGATTCATCGTTTGATGGAGAAATATTTGGAGAGGTAATTACGAATTGAAGAAGAGTCAGGACTTTTGGAGTCAGGAGTCAAGACTGTAGAGATAAGAGTCGGAACATAAACCCAGAGATTCTGCCCCTGAAAATGTCTTATCTCTTTAAGTCTTATTTCTTGACTCTAAACTTTCAAATCAATTCATTCGTATTTTAGAAATTCGTAACTTTATATTTGTGTAAAGAGATTCAAGATTATGTCAGGTAGCGTAAACAAAGTCATTTTAATCGGAAATTTAGGAAGAGACCCGGAAGTTAGACGTTTGGAAAACGGAACTGTTGTTGCGAGTTTCCCGATTGCAACGTCTGAAACCTATACGGACAGAACAACCGGTGAACGCAAAGACAATACCGACTGGCATAATATTGTTGTGTGGAGAGGTTTGGCCGAAGTGGTCGAAAAATATGTGCGAAAAGGACAAAAAATCTACGTAGAAGGAAAATTAAAAACGCGTTCATGGACGGATCAAGCCGGAGCAACACGTTATACGACTGAGGTTGTGGCAGATGAGTTGACGATTCTGACTCCGCGAAATGACCAGGAACGTCCGATGAATCCGACAACTCCTCCTTATCCTACGGAAGAACCTCAAAATCCAAGTCCGATGAATTTGGATATTGACCCCAATGACGATTTACCATTTTAGCCATGGAACCCATACCCGGATTAAGTTCAGATAGTGTTCCCGTCAGTATTCAAGCCGGTTTTCATTTTTCTGACAACATCGTTTCCTTCATCACTATTCTCATTCTCATTGCGTGTTCAGCATTGATCTCCGCATCGGAAGTGGCTTTTTTTGCTTTAGGTCCTTCCGAAAAGAAAAACCTCGACGAAGAACATTCCCGAAGTTCAAAAGCAATCTTAAAACTCATTTCAAAACCGAAAGATCTACTGGCAACCATCCTGATTACAAACAATTTCATTAACGTTTGTATCATTATTCTTTCAACGGGTGTTATCGACCAATGCTTCCCTCAATCAGAAGAATCCAGTACGCTTCGTTTTTTCATAGAAGTGGTCGGAATTACGACTTTCCTGCTTTTGCTTGGGGAAGTTGCACCGAAATTATATGCATCTCGGAATATCCTGGCTACTGCGCGGTTCATGTCGGGGCCAATCGCTTTTATCAACCTGCTTCCACCCTTTTCCTGGCTGCGCTGGCTGTTGGTAAACGGAACGAATATGATTAACCGGAGAGCAAAAAAACGCGGAATCAATCTTTCAACAGATGATTTGGAACACGCATTGGCTCTTACGAAAGAGGATTCGGACAACGAAGACGAGCACCGGATCCTGGAAGGAATCATCAAATTCGGGAATACCGATGTGCGGCAAATCATGAAATCGCGCCTGGATATTGTAACCATTTCCAATGAAGCAACTTTTCAGGAAGTACTGGACGTGATCCTGGATGCCGGTTATTCGCGCATTCCGGTTCATGAGACTTCTTTCGACAATGTGATCGGGATTTTGTACATCAAGGATCTGCTTCCTTTCATCAATAACGAAGAGTTTGATTGGAAAACCTTGTTGCGCAAGCCTTATTTTATTCCTGAAAACAAGAAAATCGATGATTTGCTGAAGGAATTCCAGGATATGAAAATGCACATGGCCATTGTGGTGGATGAATACGGCGGATCAAACGGATTGGTAACACTGGAGGATGTTTTGGAAGAAATCGTTGGTGATATCACGGATGAATTCGATGATGACAACCTCATCTACACGAAAATTGATGACGGAACTTATTTGTTTGAAGGTCGCACTTCGTTGGTTGATTTTTACAAAGTACTCGAAATTGACGGAAAGGATTTTGAACAGACAAAAGGCGAATCGGATACCATCGGCGGATTTATTATTGAACAAGCCGGACGGATTTTGCGAAATAACGAATACATTCGCTGTGGAAATATCAAGCTGATTGTCGAAAGCTCCGATAAACGGCGGATAAAAATGATTAAAACGATACAGGAAAATGATTAGAATAATTGGTTCGACCTTGCTTTTAGCTTTGCTTTTCACCGGATGCGGAAATGATGAATTATTGATTCCGAAACCGTCGACTTACCTGCGAACTGATTTTCCGGAGCATTCCTATCAAAAAATTGATGATGCGACGACTTATTCGTTTGAGTTATCCAAAGCCTATGTCGCAAAACCGATCACGTATAAAGGAGAAATGACCAATCACAAGGAAATTTTCCTTGGTCCGTTGAACGGAATTCTATATTTGAATTATTACCCGATTCCGAACAGAGATACGCTGGTTCGTTACATCAATCTTTCCAACGACAAAGTGGACGAACACCAGATCAAAGCAACCAAGATCAGCGATCAGAACTTTGTTTTCAAGGATAAGAAAGTCTACGGAACGCTATTCGAATTTGAAGGCGATGTGGCTACCAATTTCCAGTTTTACCTCACAGATTCTACTTCCCATTTCCTGCGTGGCGAGGTTTTGATGAACTGCAGACCGAATTACGATTCATTACGTCCGTCATTGAATTATCTGAAAGCAGATTTGCTTCATTTGATTGAAACGGTTGAATGGAAGAAATAATTACGAATGCCGAATTACGAATTAAAAAAGTTCATACTTCGGCAAGCTCAGTATACTTTTGTTTAAAAGTTCGATCATTCGCAATTCGCAATTCGCAATTCGCAATTCGCAATTCGCAATTCGTAATTCGTAATTCGTAATTCGTAATTAATTAGTATAGAATACATAAGAATCGTTATTTTTATAGCAAACTATACTCTCAATGAAAACAACTCTCCTTTTGTTCTCATTCCTCATTTCCTGTTGGGGAATTTCTCAAAATTATTCCAGGGCCAAAATTCTCACGGATTCCAAAGGTCTTCAAACATTGGCTGAACTTGGAATTGCAGTCGACCACGGAACGGTAAAACGCGAAACTTTTTTTATTTCTGATTTCTCCGACGATGAAATCAATCAAATCCGGGAAGCCGGTTTCCAGGTTGAAATTCTGATTCCGGATGTACAGGCTTATTACGTGAATCAAAATGCTGCCAACAAAGGTGAAACCGTAACAGAAAAAAACCTCGGCTGCCAGACAAACGGCGGTTCAACAGGTTTTACTCCTACCGTTCCGAATAATTTCAATCTCGGAGCCATGGGCGGATTTTACACTTACCAGGAATTTATTGCTGAAATTGATGCGATGGCTGCGCAATATCCGAACCTGATTACCGTAAAAGATACGATCAGCAATTTCCTGAGCATTGAAAACCGGCCGATTTACTGGGTTCGGTTGAGCGATAATCCGAATACGGATGAAGCCGAGCCGGAAGTACTTTATACATCCGTGCATCATGCACGCGAACCGAATTCCTTGTCGGAAGTGATTTTTTATATGTGGTATTTGCTTGAAAACTACAATACCAGCGAAGAAATCAAGTACCTGGTCGACAATACCGAAATGTATTTCGTTCCGATGGTGAATCCGGACGGATATATCTACAATCAAAATACTAATCCGAACGGTGGTGGCATGTGGCGAAAGAATCGCAGGTTAAACAGCGGCGGAAGCTATGGTGTTGACTTAAACCGGAATTACTCTTACGGTTGGGGAACAACCGGCACCAGTTCTACTCAAAGCAACGAAACTTACAGAGGAACGGCTCCTTTTTCCGAGCCGGAAACCCAGGCGATGAAATGGTTTTGCGAAAACCGCGATTTTCAATATGCATTCAATTCACACACGTATGCGAATGATATTCTTCATCCGATCGGAACGACAACTGCAGAATTTGCTGTAGATCACAACTATTTCCAGGCTTTCACGCATCACATGGTGCAGTATAACGGCTATGAAAATAAGAAATCTTCGGATTTGTATCCCGCTTCCGGTGATTCGGATGATTACATGTACAAAGTCGACACGGTTATCAAGCCAAAGATTTTTGCGATGACTCCTGAAGTCAGCAATACAAGTGGTGGATTCTGGCCTGCGAGCAACCAGATTACAGGTATTTGCCAGGAAATGGTTTTCCCGAACCTGGTATTGTCTCATTTAACGCATCGTTACCTGGAAGTGAAAGATATTGATGCGGGAATGGTTGCAACAATGACCGGAAATTTCAATCACAGTGCTTATCGCCTGGGAATAGAAAACGGGCCGGTAAATGTCAGTATTACTCCAATTGCAGGAATTCAATCCGTTGGTTCGGCATCTACACACAATTTGGCGCTGATGGGTTCTGAAAACAGTGGAATTTCCTATGTATTGAATCCTGGAATCCAATTCGGAGATGAAATCAAATATGTATTGAATACAGAATATATCGGCTGGACAAAACACGACACGATTGTCAAAACATATGGAAGTATTACTCCACAGTTTATTGACGAAGCCAATATTGCTGTGAACTGGACAGGTGGCTGGGCAACCACCAATTCAACCTATGTTTCTCCAAGCAGTTCATTTACGGATTCTCCGACCGGAGATTACCCGAACAGTACAACCAAAACCTTTCAGTTCAACAATCAAATTGATTTGACTCACGTTACGGAAGCAATGATCAAGTTCTATGCGAAATGGGAAATCGAAGCGGATTTTGATTACTGCCAGTTCCAGGTTTCGAATGACAATGGTGCAAGCTGGATCGGTCAATGTGGAAATTATACCGTTCCCGGCACGAGTGCAAACGGATCAGTTCAACCCAACGGACAACCTGTTTACGAAGGAACAGAAAACAATTGGGTTCTGGAGGAAATCAATCTGAGTGATTACATCGGAGACAGTATCCAGGTTCGTTTTGTATTAAAATCAGACGGTGGAACACGTGCTGACGGTTTTTATTTTGATGATTTTCAAGTGCTTTACAACATTGATTATACCGGGTTGGCTGAGAACGAAAAACAGTTATTCCATTTGGTTCCGAATCCGGCGAGTTCTTATGTGAATATCGTTTTTGACCAGGAGATTCAAAACGGACAAATCGAAGTTTTGAATTTGAACGGAGACGTAGTTTCTTCCCAAAAGGTAGAAGGTTCAAAAGTGGAAGTCAGAACTGACAAGCTTTCCGTAGGAGTTTATTATGTACGTTACCAGGGAAGTGTTGAGCAAAAAGCTCCGGTGAAACTGGTGGTGATTCATTGATATTAATTTGTCATGTCTCGATACTCGTTTCATTCTTCAACGAACTCGACTGGACAAATCATTTCATTTTCCTGTCCTTCTCGATACATCCCGACTAAAAAAACGGGACTCCCGATAATTATCGGGACGAAGTAACAAGAAAAAGAGCACAAAAAAAGAGGTTTTTCATTCCGAAAAACCTCTTTTTCACATTCTGCGATTGAATGATTTTATTGATCAATCCACTTATCATCTTTCATTTCGCCAAGAATCACGACGTCTTTTGTACGTGAATAATCCTCAGCTGCAAGAAGCATTTGCTCTCTAGTATCTCTTCTAATTCGTATACCTTGTGATCCTGAATTTCTTACTTCAATGTAAAAACCATCTCGCAATCTTGCTGGTTTTGTTGGAGGTCTACCCATTTGTTTGTGTTTTTCTACGCCTAATATAATAATACATTAAACGCATAGATTAAAATTATATTTTTTTAGGAATCTAACAAATCTGATTCCGTTGGTTTTTTATATAGAACTCCTTGTCTTTTATACCTGCTTGACTGGACGATTCCAACAATGGAAAAGGCCGTGATCACGGGAGTAAAAAACAAAAAACCTATACCTACTTCGTCAAAACTCAAGCCCGAAGGTGAGCTCAACATGGCCAAATCCCACAACAGGAACAATGCTGTTAAAGACAAGCCGATAATTGACAAAATTCTATTTGTAACCCGCTTAATTTTAATTAATCCGAGTAAAAATGTCGTAATAAAAAATAAAAAGAATAAGAGACTTATCCAAGCCGCTTCCAATGTTTTTTCAGCTGCCAAATCGTCTGAATAACCAAAATTTTCCGGTATTGACAGATAACTGTATCGTGCGTAGCTTACCGAAATGATGTAATAAATAATGATACCCAGAAACAACAGGCTAAGAACCAAACTTGAAATGTAAAAGGCTTTATTCAATCTTCAAATTTGGCGCGAATATATAACTTTATTTCGAGATTCCTAAAAAACAAACTGATTATCACTAAAATAGCTGTCATCAATCTTCTTTGATTTCATAAAAAGTTCCGTTTTCATTGATCTCCATTGAAACCAGGTTCCAACAAATAAATAAGGGAAGCAAACGATCAATCGTGGATTTCTCCAAACTTGAAAGACGGTAAATCTTACTTAAAGTAATCTGTGGATTTTGTGCAATGATTCCGAGCAAGCGGGTTTCCTCTTCCCCGATTTTCTCCGGTTTTTTTTGATCAAAATGCTCTATTTTCCAGACATTCAGAAGAATTTTATTGGCTAAAAGCGTGTGGTCTTTCCGGCGAACATAGGCTTTCCATTTCCCCTCTTCATCTAAAGCGAGAACGGGACGTCTGGCACTTTTTTCAATCGAAACTTCGAGTACCAGTTTCATGTCTTCCTGCCAGACCCGCGACTGAAATTCCAGTTTGGGTTTGCAATACATGTCGACAGCGGCTTCTATCATATGGATTTCTTCCGTCGGATCAACTCCGGTGATTTTCCCATTATCTTTCACCCCGATCAGGAGTCTTCCTCCGTCCGAATTGGCAAAAGCGGCCAACGTTCTGGCTATTTTTTTGGAATCGTCGATTCGAAATTTGAAATCCTGCTGCTGGTGTTCGCCTTCTTTGATTAACTGTTTAACGGATTGCATGTCGTAAAAATAAAAAGAAAAGCTCACATGTAATTTTGCCAATTTGCCAAATGGCAAACCATAATTCCAGGGGCTTTCCGAATGATTTTTAGCTGTTCCAGATTTCCCAGGCTTTGTTCGCCTGTTCTTTCAACATCGAAAGTCCGTTCAAAATTGTGGCTCCGTGCAATTTCGATTCTCTCAGAAATTTCGTTTCCTCCGGATTATAGATCAAATCGATACACAAATGACTTTCCGTTAAATGTTCGAATGGAAACGGCACACACGCATCCACATCCGGAAATGTTCCGAGCGGCGTACAATTGACAACCACTTTGCAAGCGCGCAGCATGTGTTCATTGATTTCATTATACGAAAACTGGCCGTTTTGAGGATTTCGCGAAACCCAAATTACATCCAAGCCGATCTTCTTCAAAACATAAGCTACCGCTTTCGAAGCCCCGCCGGTTCCCAGGATAATCGCACGCTCGTGCTCATTCGTAAGGAAAGGTTTGATCATTTGATGAAATCCGAACGCATCGGTATTGTGGCCTGTTTTCTTTCCGTTCTGAAATGAAATACAGTTCACAGCTCCGATTTCCGCAGCTTCTTCAGATAGCTCATCCAGGTACGGAATAATGGCTTGTTTGTAAGGAATCGTAACCGAAAGTCCTTTTAGGTCAGAAATACTAAAAACAGTCTGAATTTCAGCAATTTCAGCCAATTCAAAGTTCTTAAATGTGCTTTCAATTCCTTCTTTCTGAAATTTGTCCTCGAAATAACTTTTGGAGAACGAATGTCCGAGCGTTTTCCCTACCAGTCCGAATTCAGGCATTCTTTTTCGCAAGTTTTGATTTCAGAATACTGATCAACATCGGTAAAACAGAGATGAATACGATAATCAAAACGACTTTCTCATTGTTTTCCCTGATCCACGGAATATTTCCTAAAAAGTATCCGGCAATGGTCATACTGCAAATCCACAATAAACCTCCGATGATATCGAATGTCAGGAATTTACGGTAATTCATCTTCCCTACTCCTGCTGCAAAAGGTGTAAATGTTCTCACAATCGGAACAAAACGTGCCATGATGATTGCAAAAACTCCTCTTTTTTCAAAAAACGCTTCTGTTTGCTGTAAATACGATTGTTTCACCAATTGTCTTCCCCTGATTTTCCAGTTAAAGACCCGCAGACCAAGTCTTCGTCCGATCCAATAGTTCACATTATCTCCCAAAACGGCAGCAACAGAAAGCAAAGCAAGCAGGTAGAACAGGTTCAATTGTCCTGAAGCTGCAAAAATTCCAGCTGTAAAAAGCAATGAATCTCCCGGAAGAAAAGGCATAATCACCAATCCGGTTTCGATAAAAATTACCAGGAATAAAACAACGTATACAGCAGTTCCGTAAGTTTCTACAATCCACTCAAAATCAAGGTGAATCAGGTGTTTGAATAGTTCAATCATAGCTGATAATTAATACATTTCGTAAGTAGGCTCGAAGTTCTCAAACCAACTGGTTATTCCGCCTTCTAAAATGGCGATATGCTGAAAACCGTGTCCGCATTCCAATAAGTTGGCAACAGATTCTGCTCTTCTGCCTGTTTTACACAAAATAATGTAGTGCTTGGATTTATCCATTGTTTCCGCCAGTTCAGGAATCTGATGCATCGGGATTTTGGTTCCACCGATAGAACAAATTTCAACTTCCCACGGCTCACGGATGTCGATCAATTCGGCCTCATTATTTTGAATCAGCTGTTTACAAGCTTCAGAAGAAATGCGGTTCATTCTCAATTTTTTTTCGGCAAAGATAATTTTAAATTCAAAATGCAAAATTTAAAATTGAAAAGGAAGGAGACTCAACTCTATCAAATACTCGAGGTGAATAAATAATAATCTTTTGATTTCAATTCAATTATTCAATTCTGACCTTTTGAATTTTGAATTTACACTTATTTAATTTTCACTGAGATTTCCATTTCGAATAGGGCTATGATTTCTCCGTTCAGATCTTTTGCGGTCACTTTTACCCAATGGTTCTGACGTTCGTTTGTCTGAATGGCTTTCAAAACCTGCTCGCGGATAACCTGGCCTTCTGTGCAGCTAAACTCCACATCGGTTTCAGCCCGTTTGATGAATTCCGCTTTCATTCCTTTAAAGGCAAACGAAGGACGAACATTCAATTCATCGCAGAAATAGAATGCGTGCAAACCCGCCGTTACATCTGCTCCAACTGCCAAAGCTCCGAAATACATGCTTTTCAGGTGGTTCTTCGTGCGTCTTCTCAGTTTGATTCTCACCAAAACATCGTGTTCTGTAATCTGAATCAGGCGCGGTTTGACATAGCCAATCATCGGGATTTTGAAGATCCCCATCAAACGCAGCATCATTCCATATTTTTTCAAGTTCGAAGTACTCATTTTACCAGGCTTTCTATGATTTCTTTCACCGGACGAACGGATTTCACATGTTCGATACTTGGTCCGGCGCACCAAACTGTTTTATATGTTGCGCTAAAAGCCGCTTTCTCCAAAGATTTCATTCCCCTGTAGAAAGTCATGGCTTTTACCCATTTTTTCAAGCGTTTATTCCGGTTCAGGAAACGTTCCAGTTTGGATTGTTCCGTTCCGATTTCTTTGACGTAAGGAGTGTTGATTACCGTACAAGGAGTTCCGGACAGCCTGGAAGTCATCACGATATCTTTTGCTCCGTATTCGACACACGCTTGCTTGTATTCTTCCGAAACACCGGCTTCATGAGATGCAATGAAAACAGATCCGATCGAAAAACCATCCGCTCCTGCCTCAATCAATTCATCCATTTCCTTTTTTGTTCCCACACCACCTGCAGAAATCACCGGAATCGAAATGGCTTCTTTCATATTTTGAATCAATTTCTTCGGATCAATCTTTCCTGCATGACCTCCCGCCTGGTTATTTACTGCGATAACTGCATCAGCTCCCAGGTCTTCCACTTTCTTTGCATAAGCAATATCGGTTACATCGCAAAAAACCTTGATTCCTTTTTCCTTAGATGCTTCAATCACTTTTTTGGGCGAACCTAAAGATGTGATAAAGAAATCAATTCCTTCTTCTACACAGACTTTCAATTGCTCTTCCATGTAAATATTGGATGCATTTACAATCAGGTTGATCCCGATTGGTCCTTTAGTCTCAGCTTTCATTCTTTTCAAACCTTCTCTCAAAAGTTCGGTTGACCGGTAATTCAAAGCAGGAATTGCTCCTGCAACACCATGTTCCGTACCGGCAAGAATCATTGCTTCATTCGAAACCAAAAACATCGGAGCCATAATCACCGGATGTTCAATATTCAGAATTTTGCTGAGTGCTAACTTTTCCATTTCCAATTGATTGCTTTCAAATATAGGAAAAATAATTATGCATGCATATGTTTATTCTGAGAGACAAGGCATTTTAGAGGCTAGAGACAAGATTAGATGAGACAAGAGTCAAGACTAAAATAAATTCACACGGTCTTGACTCTAAAAATCCTGACTCTTGTCTCTCACGTTGTCTCTAAACACAAAAAAGCCCTGCAGCCGAAAGAATCCGGGCAGAGCTTCTGAAAGATGTTTTTACTAATTATTTTCCGAAACCGAACTTGATTCCTGTTGCAACATTGAACCGGATTCCGTTATCCTGGTATCCTACCCACCTGGTCGCCCAAACACCTGAACCGGCATCATATGGCTCAATTCGCTGACCTTTGATCTCATAAGTTCCCAAACCGATTCCAAAATACATGTCCAGGCTGAAATTTCCGTCTCCCGGCCAGAATTGCAATCCCATATTGAAACGGAAGATCATTTGAGAAAGACTCGATTTTGCATTATCCAAAACTTCCGTTTGATCTTCATTGATGTAATTGTACTTTCGATATTTGAAAACCGGAGACAAATACAATCCTTTCATCGGGTTATCTTCGGTAGCAGCGGGATAAAATCTCGGAGCCAGTGAAACATGAAAACCAATGGAAGCTTCTGCATCCGGGTCGATCGGTTTATAATTTCCTAAACCCAAATCTCCCTGCCACAATTTTTGATTCCCCATATTTAATCCGAATTGTGAAATAGTTGGTCCCACTTCCAATTCCAGGCTGATGATTTTCGCCAGACGCTGTTCGTAGCTGAAGTTAAATTCCCCTGCAACTAATTGTGTCGGTGAGAATTTAAGGGCAAATTTTCGGGGTCCGGCTTCGTCTTGTGAATAGCTTCCAAAAGAAACTGCAGATAGGATGATTATTCCCAGGAGTTTTTTCATACACTCAGTTTAATTCAAACAAAGAAACTATTTTTTTTATCAATTCATAAACTTTCCGTTTATAATTAGCATTTCGAAGAATTAAAATGCCGAAATTTGAGCATGGCAAATTCATCAGACTGGGTAAGTGCGCTACGTTTAAGAACACTTCCGTTATCCATTTCAGGAATATTGGTCGGATCCTTCATTGCAGTTTACCAGGGCTACTGGAATCCGCTTATTTTTTCATTGGCTCTATCAACAACGCTGTTGTTCCAGATTTTATCCAACCTGGCAAATGATTTGGGCGATTCCCTAAAGGGTGCTGATAATGCCGGAAGAGTCGGACCGATGAGGGCTGTGCAATCCGGAGCCATCTCAAAAGGAGCCATGAAGAAAGCAGTTATTTTAACTGCTGCGATTTCCTTCATCAGTGCGGGATTCCTGATTTATTTCGGAACAAAAAACCTTTCCGTTACGAGCATTTACATTTATATCGGCTTGGCCATTGCTTCTGTTTTAGCGGCGATTACTTATACGATCGGAAAAAAGGCTTACGGCTATAACGGCCTGGGCGATTTGTTTGTCTTTGTTTTCTTCGGATTAGTGAGCGTGATGGGAGTCTATCCCCTATTTTCCGACATGCTTTCCTGGGAATTGGTACTTCCGGCTGTTACAATCGGTTTTTTGAGTACAGCCGTTTTGAATCTCAACAACATGCGGGATCGTGAGAATGACGAAAAAGTTGGAAAAAGAACCTTAGTCGTGAAACTCGGAGCGAAAAATGCCAAAAGATATCATTTCTTCCTGATTTTAACTGCTTTTCTAAGCTGGATCCTGTTTTTAGTATTAACACAAAATTGGTTGGGCTTTATTTCTTTGATTCCGGCAATTTTGTTTGCAAAACACCTTGTTTTTGTAGCGAAAAACACCGTTCCGAGAGAATTGGATTCCCAGCTCAAAACCGTTGCTTTGGGAACTTTCTTCATCAGTATGTTGTACGTCATCAGCGTTTCTATCAACCAATGGATTCTCTGAATCAAAGCGAACTGACTGCTTCTTTTGAAGCATTTGTCCTGGATTTCAAACGTCCAAGCGGAACAAGTCGCGGTGTTTTGACTCAAAAGAAAGGCTGGAAACTGAAACTTGTCAATCAAGATGGAATGTCCGGTTTAGGCGAATGTTCTGTTATTCCCGGGCTTTCTCCTGATTATGTTTCGGACGAACAGTATGAAAAACAACTGAAAATCGTTTGCCAAAATCCGTTTCGATTTATTGAAAACAAGCAATTATTACTGGACTATCCTTCGATTTTATTCGGACTGGAAAGCGCTTATTTCGATTTATTGAATGGCGGAAAACAGATCTATTTCAATTCGGCGAAAAACACTTCCGGGTTCAAAATTCCCATCAATGGACTGATTTGGATGGGAGATCCGGCATACATGCAAAGTCAGATCGAGGAAAAACTCGCTGCAGGCTTCACGTGTATCAAACTAAAGGTCGGAGCAATTGATTTCAAACAGGAATTGAATTTGTTGGAAGGAATCCGTTCGCGTTTTGATTCTTCCCGGATTACATTACGCGTAGACGCAAACGGAGCTTTTAGCCCGGAGGATGCTTTGTGGAAACTGACCGAACTCTCCAAACTCGACATTCACAGCATCGAACAACCGATCAAAGCAGGCAACCTGAGGTTAATGTCGGAATTATGTACCAAAACTCCGCTTCCTATTGCTTTGGACGAAGAATTAATCGGGATCAATCTTCCCGAAAAGAAAATAGCACTATTAGATGCTATCCGTCCGCAATACATTATTCTGAAACCAAGTCTGCACGGCGGATTCAGCGGCACGAAAGAATGGATCGAATTGGCTGACGGCAGAAAGATTCCGTGGTGGATCACTTCCGCGTTGGAAAGCAATATCGGTCTGAACGCTATTGCCCAATTTACTGCGGAATACAACCCGGTTTTACCTCAAGGATTAGGTACAGGAGGTTTGTATGAAACCAATTTTGATGCTCCTTTGACCATTGAAAAAGGTTACCTGTGTTATCAGCATTTTGCCTGATCGGACGTAATTCCGCAATATTACGTCCAAAACCAATTTATAAACATCTGATTTAAAGATAGTTACCATTTTTATCCAGACGTAATATTGCGGAATTACGTCCAAAAATCATGTTATCCGGATTCTTTCATCTGTACCCATTTAAATCTCCATTCCTGTATCTGTATCCAAAATAAATGACTCTGTAACTTTGTCTAAAAATCAAGTGTATGAAGGCAAAAGTGGAGAATCAGGAAACAATTCAGTTCGGCAATGTCTACATTTCTGAATTGAGTAAAGTCGTTAGCATCTACAAAAATGCGATGACCAAAATTTCACCGGAGAACAACAACAAACTATCATCCCATTTCGGTTTACCTTTAATGATTGCTATCAATGATAATCAACCAATCGGATTTGCTTCTGCAACTTTAAGTGTATCCGGTGAAATCGAAATGAATTGTTTTTTTTCGGAAGAGACCGCTGAAGCAGAAGTTGAAAATCAATTGAAAGAGAAAGCTTACCGGAATTTTTACCGGACTTACGATAACAGTGAAACAGGAAAACAGCAACTGAAAGCATCCATTGACCGCCTGGTTTACTGGTTGAATTTATAAACAAATCCAAGATTTATGCGTAATTTCCAATTGAAAAGTATGGCTTAAAAAATCAATCGGATATGAATATCGAAGAACTTAAAAATAGCGTTATAATTCCTGTCATCGCATCCCCCATGTTCCTGGTTTCGGGAAGCAAATTAGTCATCGAATGCTGTAAAAACGGGATTGTGGGAACCTTGCCGTCGTTGAACGGAAGAAGTTCAGCAGATTTCGAACAGTTTTTGATCGAGATTACCAGCGAATTGAAAAAGTTCGAGGAGGAAACCGGCATAAAACCCGCCCCTTTCGGAATCAACCTGATTGTCAACAAGACAAACCCACGATTGATGCCTGACTTGGAGCTTTGCATCAAGTACAAGGTTCCGTTGATTATTACATCATTAGGCGCAGTCAAAGAAGTGGTTGATGCGGTACACAGTTACGGCGGTTTGGTATTCCACGATGTCATCAAGAAACGGCACGCTGAGAAAGCAGTTGAGGCCGGCGTAGACGGAATCATTGCGGTTGCAAACGGAGCCGGAGGTCATGCGGGAATAGCAAATCCCTTTGCATTGGTAGAAGAAATCAGATCATTTTACAAAGGAACTTTGATTCTTGCAGGAACTATTACCAAAGGAAAAGATATCCTGGCCGCTCAAACGATGGGTGCAGATTTCGCCTATATGGGAACGCGTTTTATTGCAACGGAAGAAAGCATGGCACAACCCGAATACAAAAAGATGCTGACGACTTCCCACATCGACGATATTATGTATACGGACGGAATTTCCGGTGTGAATGCCAATTTCCTGATACCGAGTATTGAGAAATCCGGAATTGACCTTTCAGAGAAAAAAGAGGAAGATTTTTCCAAATTATCGGCGGAGCATGGAAAAGCGTGGAAGGATATCTGGTCTGCCGGACAAGGAACCACCGGGATTGAACACATCGAACCGGTAGCCGTTTTGGTGGATCAATTGAAAAAAGAATACAAAACTGCTCTTTTGGAAAATCAGCAGAAGCTGACGCATCTCAAGTATTAACAGGAAAATCATCATGACTCTGAAAAAAGAACCTTTGTATCTGAAGATTGCCAATGCAATGGAAGAACAAATTGCCAGCGGAACATTAAAACTCGGCGATAAACTTCCATCCATCCGGAATATCCGAAAGATTTACGGAGTCAGCATCAATACGGCCAAACAAACGTTCCTGGAACTGGAGAGTAAATCGCTGATTGAACCGAGAGCGCGATCTGGCTATTTTGTAAGTAAAACATCGCAACGCAAATTTGCACTTCCAACAGTGGGGAAAATCCGGTCTTCATCAGAAGAAAAACCACCGCAGGATTTGATCGACAAAGTATTCAACACCTTGAAAAAAGAGGAAATCACGCAGTTTTCCCTGGGAGTTCCGGCTCAAAGTATGCTGCCGATTTCGACCTTAAACAAAGGAGTCATCCATACTGTTCGCAGGTTGGAAGATGGAGGAACCAGTTATGAACCCGTTCAGGGAAGTCTCAATTTAAGGCGAACCATTGCCAAATGGAGCATGGTTTTCGGCGGTCAATTAACCGAAGATGACCTGGTAACGACATCCGGAGTGATCAATGCCATTTTCAATTGCCTGCTCGCAGTTACCAAACCCGGCGACACCATTGCGATTGAAACACCGGTTTACTTCGTAACCATCCAAATGGCAAAATCATTGGGGCTGAATGTGATTGAAATTCCTTCTCACCCAATTACAGGAGTTGATCTCGATGCACTGAAGAAAGTTCTCCATAAGATCAATGTGTGCTGCTTTACAACCAATTTCAGCAATCCTTTGGGAAGTCTAATGCCGGAAGAAAACAAAAAGGAATTGGTCAGAATGCTCACGGAAGCAAATGTTCCCTTGATCGAAGATGATCTTTACGGAAACCTTTTCTTCGGAGCTTCAAGACCCAAACCCTGCAAAGTATTTGACGAAGCAGGAATCGTTATGTGGTGCGGCTCTGTTTCCAAAACCTTAGCTCCGGGTTACCGGGTTGGCTGGGTGGCTCCCGGAAAATTCAAGGACAAAATCATCCGGCAGAAACTCCTGCAAACCATCTCGACTCCGATTCTTTTCCAGGAAGTTGTTGCGGATTTCATGGAACACGGCAGATACGACCTTCATTTGCGTACTTTTCGAAGTAAATTGTATTCCAATTGCCTGCAGTATCAACGTACTATCGAAGAATATTTTCCGGATAACACCAAAATATCGCAACCTCAGGGCGGTTTCATGCTTTGGCTCGAACTCGATAAGAAAATTGACACTGCGCAGTTGTACGATACGGCAATTCAGCAGAACATCAGTTTCGCCCCGGGAAGAATGTTTACGCTCCAGGATCAATACAACAACTGCATGCGTTTGAATTACGCTTTGGAATGGAACGACAAACTACATTTCGACTTGAAAAAATTGGGACAGATTGTAAAAAACGCTCTTTAGATAAGCTCTTTCATCATCCTATCAAACAAAAAATCCCGCTGATACCATCAACGGGATTTTTCTTATCTCAATTATGTTTCAAGTTTGAAACGCTTTCTCTTATCAGTAACTTCGTTACGAGTCGGCGCTAACGCTTCTCCTATCAGTAACTTCGTTACTTCTTATCGTTTACTTCTTCAAAGTCAACATCCGTTACCTCATCTCCTGCATTTCCTCCGGCGTTACCACCCTGAGCTCCTGCATCTGCACCACCAGCATTTGCTGCGTTATACATTTCCTGGGAAGCAGCCTGGAATGCTGTATTCAAACGATCCATTGCCGGCTCTAAGTTTGCGATGTTCTTCGCTTCAAACTCAGTCTTCAATGCTGTTAAAGCATCTTCGATCGGTTGTTTTTTATCAGCAGGAATTTTATCTCCGTACTCTTTCAACTGACGCTCAGTCTGGAAGATTAAAGAATCTGCTTTGTTCAAAGTCTCTACTTCTTCTTTACGCTTTCTGTCAGCATCTGCGTTTGCTTCAGCTTCCGCTTTCATGCGCTTGATTTCTTCGTCAGACAAACCTGAAGAACCTTCGATCTTAATAGACTGCTCTTTTCCTGTTCCTTTGTCTTTTGCAGAAATGTGCATGATTCCGTTTGCATCCACATCGAATGTAACTTCGATTTGCGGCTCACCACGACGTGCTGGTGGAATGTCTGTCAATGAGAAACGACCCAATGTTTTGTTATCGTTTGCCATCGGACGCTCACCTTGCAATACGTGAATGTCTACTGCCGGCTGGTTATCTGCTGCCGTAGAGAAAGTCTCTGATTTTTTCGTCGGAATAGTTGTATTCGCTTCGATCAATTTCGTGAATACTCCACCCATTGTTTCGATTCCCAAAGACAATGGAATAACGTCCAACAATAAAACATCTTTTACTTCACCTGTCAATACACCACCTTGAATTGCCGCACCAACTGCTACTACTTCATCCGGGTTTACTCCTTTTGAAGGTGCTTTTCCGAAGAAACGCTGAACTGCATCCTGGATAACCGGGATACGTGTTGATCCACCAACTAAGATTACTTCATCGATATCGCTTGTAGACAATCCTGCGTTTTGAAGTGCAGAACGACATGGAGCGATTGTTCTTTCAACGATTGTAGCAATCAATTGCTCGAATTTCGAACGTTGCAATGTTCTCACCAAGTGTTTCGGAATTCCGTTCACCGGCATGATGTATGGCAAGTTGATCTCCGTTGAAGTTGTTGAAGACAATTCAATTTTTGCCTTTTCAGCAGCTTCTTTCAAACGTTGCAAAGCCATCGGATCCTGGCGCAAATCCAAGCCTTCTTCAGCTTTGAACTCGTCAGCCAACCATGTGATGATTGCCTCATCCACATCGTCACCACCTAAGTGCGTGTCTCCGTCAGTTGCCAATACTTCGAACACTCCGTCGCCCAATTCCAAAACGGAAACGTCATGAGTACCACCACCAAAGTCGAATACTACGATCTTCTGGTCGATTCCTTTTTTATCCAAACCGTAAGCCAACGCTGCAGCTGTAGGTTCGTTAATGATACGTTTGATTGTCAAACCTGCAATCTCACCTGCTTCTTTTGTAGCCTGGCGCTGAGAGTCGTTGAAGTATGCCGGAACAGTTACAACTGCTTCAGTCACTTCTTGTCCAAGATAATCTTCAGCAGTTTTCTTCATTTTCTGAAGAATCATTGCAGAGATTTCCTGTGCTGTGTACAAACGTCCGTCGATATCTACACGCGGTGTGTTGTTATCTCCTTTTACTACTTTGTAAGGTACACGTCCAGCTTCTTTTTGAACATCATCAAAAGATGATCCCATAAAGCGTTTGATGGAGTAAATTGTTTTTGTTGGGTTGGTAATCGCCTGACGTTTCGCAGGGTCACCAACTTTCAGTTCACCACCATCTACGAAAGCTACCACAGAGGGTGTTGTACGTTTACCTTCAGAATTTGCGATTACAACTGGCTCATTTCCTTCCATTACGGAAACACATGAGTTTGTTGTTCCTAAATCGATTCCAATTATTTTTCCCATTTTATTTATTTTTTTCGTTTTTCGAATTTTCCTTCCTTAAGTCAAAGGTTGTGCCACTCACTTTTCTACACCTTTTCATGTCAGAAATGTCAGGATTTGAACTCAAAAAGTAGAAAATTGCTGACGAACTTGACAAAAGGGAATTTCTTGCCATGTCATTTTGTCACCCATTTTGGCAAATACGTTTACATTTTATCTGCAAACGATAAATTTATAAGTCTCTATTGGTTGATTTGAATAATAAACGCGTACCAGGTACTCTCCATTCTCAAGGGAAGAAACATCTATCTGCGCGGCATTGGACTGCAAAATCTTTTTTCCGTAAAGGTCAACCAATTCAATCAGATCGAACGGTTGAGTTAATGCAACATTCAAATATGTTCCATTGTTTGGATTTGGATAAATCGTAATCGGTTGATCAATCAATTGTTCTAGGCCTAAATCTCCTAAAGAATATTTTGCCAAGAGAAAATTGGCATTTGTACTTTCACCTACAAATTCGTAATTAGCTGATGACGGATCAATATCAGTAAGGAATTTGAAAGTTCCTCCAACAACAATTTCATTCTCGGAAACCAGGCTAATACATTGTAAACCATCTTCACTAGGGCCTCCGAAGGAATTCATCCACATGAGGTTTCCATTGGATCCTAATTCGGCTACAAAATAATCAATCACTCCATTTGATATTCTCATTTGCCCGTCAAAAAACGCCGTATCCATAACAACTCCAGTTAAAAAGACTGTACCTTCCGAACTGATAGCCGCGTCTAAAATAGTTATTTTTTTAGCCCTCCTCACCCAGGATAATGCACCTGAGGAAGAATACTTTGCGATGTAGGTAGTAAATCCATCATTGATATTCACGAAATGTGTTCCTGAAGTAATATCAAAATCTATATTTCCGGAAACATCTCCACAAATTACAATCTCGCCATTAGGGGCAACGTCTACTGTATTTCCGTAGTCTGAAGATGGACCTCCAAAACTTCCCGACCACAGGTGATTTCCATTCACGTCATACTTAGCCAAAAATATATCTGTATACGGATTTAACGTATCTGTATTATAAATGACACTTGAGTTTACAGATGGATCCATGTCCATTTTTGGAGAACCAAAATATCCGGTCACCAAGATATTATCATTTCCATCCAGATCCAAATCAAAAGCCTTGTCATACGGCCCATTTCCACCTATTTGATTCGCCCAAATAAAATTCCCATTTGAATCATAGGTTGCTAAGAAAGCATCTTTATATTGAAAGAAAAAACTTCCCAGACCTGTCAGATAGTGATTATTTGCTCCCGGATCAAAATCTATCTGCCCCGAAAACTCACCGGCTAAAACTAGTTCATGATTGGAATTTTCTTTTAGTGCATGAATACAATCATACGTAGATGAAGAACCTGCTAAAGTTCGTACCCACTGAAAATCACCGTTAGAAGTTAATTTTAAAAAGAATACATCGTAAGGATTGTAGGCTGTGCAGATAGAATCATTCACTGAAGAATCAAAATCAACCTGGTTTGAATACCCACCTCCTATGATTACCGAGCCATCGGATACAACTTTAATTATATTACAAAAATCCTGCCCTGTTCCTCCTATATTATGAGCCCATAAACAAGCTCCGCTGCTATTGAACTTTGCCACTACGCCATCATTATTGCCAGCAGAAATCACGGTAATCGAATCAGAAACACCGACCAATGTCACCGTATCTTTAAATACGGAGGCCACATAAATATTTCCATTATCATCTGATGTAACTGAAATACCCTTTCCCGAATGGGATAAACCAAAGGGGAAAGATTTTGTTTTAAACAAAGCACCCCAATCAGTTGACAAGTACTGTGCATAAAAACTCCCTGAAAAGAATATCAGGAAGATTACTAATAAAATTCTCATAATTAATCGGCGGTAAGTTATATTCTAAAATCTACCGCAAATTTAAATGAATATTTACTCCTTACAACTACTTAACTCACTTTTTCAATTTGCTTCTTCCTGAACACCAGGTAATAAATCGGAATCCCTGTCAGGATCAATACAATACTTCCAAATGTATCCCAAAACGTGAATACTGTCAAAGAAACACAGATTAATACGGCAAAAATCAAATACAAAAACGGAACAACCGGGTAACCGAATGCTTTATATGGCCGTTCGGCATCGGGCATCGTTCTTCTTAATTTGAAAAGTCCCAAAATGGTTACAATATAGAAAACCATCGATCCGAAAGTAGCAAACTTGATCAGAACACTGTAAGAACCGGAGAAACACAAAGCAATTGCCCATAAACTCTGAATCCACATGGCCCACGCAGGAACTCCGAAACGGTTTAACTTACTTGCTTTGTCAAAGAACAATCCGTCTTTCGACATGGCATAAAACAACCGCGAACCGGCCATGATCAACCCGTTGTTACAACCAAATGTGGAAATCATAATCAATACGGCCATGACGAAATTTGCCGTATGCCCGAATAACATAAAGGCAGCCGAAGTCCCTACCCGATCCGAACTCGCAAACTGAATTCCGGTGGATTCAACTGCTTGTTTGGTATACACAAAATCGCCTTCGAAAGGAGTTCCATGAAGTGGAAGCAACCCCAGGTAAGCCACGTTTGCCAAAATGTAAAGAACCGTTACAATGAACGTTCCCAGGAATAAAGAACGTGGCAGGTTTTTCTCCGGATTCCGGATATCTCCGGCAATAAATGTCACGTTGTTCCAGGCATCGGAAGAAAAGAGGGAATTGATAATGGTTGTCGAAAGAACAATCATTAAACCCACGGAGGTCAAATCTGTCGTCAGCCAGCTTCCGTCTGCTTGTTTTTTGGTCGATGTCGCATCCCACATATGCTGGAAATTCTCATCGAAAAAGCCGGAATAAAACCCGACAATGATTCCTGCGACGATTAAAACCGCCAGCGCAATCAGCTTCGAACTGGTAAAGATGGCCTGGATGATCTTTCCGTAATTGATTCCACGTACATTCAGCAAGGTCAGAATCAAAATCGTCCCGACACCAACGAAGTTGGCTCCGTTTATCTTGATTGCTCCATACTCAAACAATGTTTCATCTACCAAAACCGGGAAAAAGACTCCGGCAAACTTTCCGAAAGCCACTCCAACTGCAGCTATTACCCCCGTTTGAATCACCGCAAAAGTAGTCCAGCCATACAGAAACGAAGGTAATTTCCCCCAGGCTTCACGGATATAGACAAATTGTCCCCCCGCCTTTGGAAACATCGCAGCCAATTCTCCGTAACTCAATGCCCCGAATAAAGTAATCACGCCGGTCATCATCCACGTGAACAACAACCATCCCGAACTACCAAGGTCTCTTGACATTTCAGAGGAAACGATAAAGATTCCCGAACCGATCATACTTCCGGCAACCAGGAAGGTTGCATCCATCAGCCCAAGCGTTTTTTTTGAGTTTTCTTCCATAAGTAGTAATAAAAAAGTCCCGCCAAAAGGCAGGACTTAATACAAGTTCGTTTTAATTATTCTTGTGAGGCATTTTTCAACGCTTCCTGTTCTTTTTCCCAATCGTTTAGCTTGCTGTTTCTCTTAGAATAAGCGAAGTAAACAATGATTCCTAAACTTGACCAAATCAGGAATGCAACCCAGGTTTCAGGTTTCACAAAGAACATTAATCCAACATTGAACGCTGCTCCGGTAATCGAAACAAACCAAATCAACGGAACTCTAAATGGTCTTTCCAAATGAGGTTGCTTTACACGAAGAACCAACACTGCAATTGCAATCATTGCAAAAGCCAGTAACGTTCCCATCGAACACATTTCTGCCACCTTATCAATCGGCGTCAAAGAAGCAACAATGGAAATGATCAAACCAACAATTAATGTACTTCTGTAGGGTGTTTTAAACTTGCTGTGAATAACTCCGAAAATCTTATATGGCAACAAACCATCTTTCGCCATTCCAAGGAAAACGCGTGTTTGTCCCAACATCATCACCAACATCACCGAAGTCAAGCCGGCAACCGCTGCTATGGTAATCAGAATCGTGGCCCAAGGCATCCCTACTCCTTCAAAAGCAGATGCTACAGGAGCTTTAATATCCAGATCTTTGTAATTCACCATACCTGTTAACACCAGTGATACAGCAATGTAAAGAACCGTACAGATTATCAAAGATGCAATGATGGCAAAAGGAACGTCTTTCTTCGGATTAATGGCTTCACCCGCTTGAGTAGAAACGGCGTCAAAGCCGATGTAGGCAAAAAACACAATACTCGCAGCTGTCAGTACGCCACCAAATCCCCAACCATAATGAGGTGTTCCATCAATTATCTCTCGTGCAGGAACGAATGGAGTATAATTATCTGTATCGATGAAGAAGAATCCTACGAAAATCACGAACAAAACCACGGAGATTTTTAAAATCACAATCAGGTTATTAGTCTTCGCTGCTTCTTTAATTCCTCTAACCAAAATAGAAGTTACAACCCAAGTAATCAAAAATGCAGGTAAATTGAATGCAAATGACGGAGCTGCAATTCCCATAGCTTCAGCTTTTGAAGCTGCTGTTACCGGATCATTCATAATCCACAATGGTGGATCTACGCCGCATTGATGTAGGAGTTTTTCAAAATAACCACTCCAAGCCACAGCAACTGTAGTAGCTCCCATCATGTATTCCAAAATCAAATTCCACCCGATAATCCAGGCAAAAATCTCACCCATAGTACCATAAGAATACGCATATGCAGAACCTTCTACCGGTAAAACTGATGCAAATTCCGCATAACAGAGAGAAGCAAACAAACAACCAATTCCGGCAATAACAAACGCAAGAGCTAAACCTGGTCCTGCATGATTATGTGCGGCAATACCTGTTAATGTAAAAATTCCCCCTCCGATAATTGCTCCGATTCCGAGTGAAGTAAGCCCCCATCTGGTTAAAACACGTTTCAGTTCGCTTTTCTTCATGTCTGCCTCAAAGAGGGCAATTGGCTTTTTGCGCCATGGACTACCTGCCATTATATAGATTTTTTTAGTTTTCGAGTCGCTAAAGATAGAAAAAATGTGAATGAATGCTAAAATCAAATTATTTGTTCTGATTTTCCCTACCTTATCTCAGGTTACTAAACTTTCACTTACATTTGATATAAATAACCTTATCTATTATGTGGATATTTCGTTTTAGCTCAAATCTGAAGAACTTTTTCCGGTTGCTTTCAATCATCCGGATCATTGTGGGGCATTACCTGGCCAATTGGTTTACGACCGGACCCCTGCGCGTTATTTTCGATCCGAGAGGTAAAAATCGTAAAACACGTTCTGAAAGATTGCGCCTGATTATCGAAGATCTGGGTCCCACATTTATCAAATTCGGACAAATTGTAGCCGACAGACCCGATATTGCATCCGAAGGTTTGAGAACGGAATTGAAAAAACTTCAATCATCTGCCCGACCAATGCCCGATGATATTGCTATTCAAATCATTGAAAACGAAATCGGAGCTGACATCGATACCATCTTCTCGGAGTTCAATCCGCATCATATCGCATCTGCTTCCATTGCACAGGTCTACCTGGCGACACTGCAAACCGGGGAAAAAGTGGTTCTGAAAGTTCAGCGCCCGAATATCCGCAACAAAATAAGACTGGACATCAAACTTCTGCAGATTTTCGCCCGTAAAATCCAGGCACAATACCCGGAAATCAGCAATTTCAACCTGATCCGTTTCATCGAAGATTTCGGAGATATCATGCTCAAAGAGCTCGACTTCATGAACGAACTTTCAAACATGATGCGATTTACGCACATGTTTAAAGGCGATGACCGCGTGTATATTCCGAAAGTTTACAGCAAGTATTCGACTTCGAAACTGTTGGTCATGGAATTCATCGAAGGAGAAGCGCCGGACAATCTTGCCAACCTAATTACCAAAGGATACGATGCCAAAATCATTGCAGAAAACGGGGTGAATGTCATTTTATCCATGATTCTGAGACATGGTTTCTTCCATGCCGATCCGCATTCCGGAAACCTGTTTATTCGTGGCGACAACCAATTGGTGATGATCGATTTCGGGATGTGCGCCAGTTTGAAGCCCAAACAGATCGACGGATTAATCGATTTCTTAATCGGTTTTTCCGATGGAAATCCGCACAAAATTGCGAAAGCTTTATTGAAGCTTACGGAGGTCGACAATCTTCGCGACATGGAAAGCCTGGAGTTTGAGATCAAGGAATTAACGCAAAAGTATACCTACTTCGATTACGACAACGTAGATATTTCCGGCTTGTTCACCGATACCTTCAAGTTATTGATGAAATACGGAATTACGATTCCGAGCAGTTTGTATATGCTATTGAAAACGTTGGTGACCATTCAAAAAGTAGCAGAATCACTGCAAGTGAAACTGGATCTGATTGCGATGGTGAAACCTTACGCAAAAGAAAAAATCAAGGAGCGTTTCGGTTGGAAAAATATCAAGTCGAAACTCGTGAGTTCTGCGGAAGATTATCTTTATTTAATCGAAACACTTCCAAAAGACATCAAAGCGATCGTGACCAATTTCAAACAAGACGGAATCAAGCACAATATCCGATTGGGAGAAGAAGGCAATTCGATCGGAAACAACCAACTGCGCTGGCATATCTATCGACTAGGTTCGATCATGCTGCTTGGAATCTTACTGATCTCCGCTACCTTATTGAAGGTTTTCAATGTCCAGATTGTCATTTCAAAAGACGGAAGGCCTGTCATGAAGGATGGTGAACCGGTGATGCAGGAAATTTTCGGCAACTTCCCGGATGTCTTCTTCGTGACGGTTGTCATTCTCTGTATTTTCGCGGCACTAAGGATGACGTTCCGGGCCAGGTAGATAAAGATTTCAATTTCATCTCCTTAAAAATTCACGAATTCGACTAAATTTGCGGACTAAATTATTATTGAACGAAAGTTCGCAAGTTAACAACAATGACAGTACACGAAATTCGCAAGCACTTTTTTGAATTTTTTGCATCGAAAGGACATCAAATCGTTCCTTCTGCACCGATGGTTGTAAAGAATGATCCGACCTTGATGTTTACCAATGCCGGAATGAACCAATTCAAGGATTATTTTCTTGGAAACGCGGTTCCGAAACACCGTCGTGTCGCCAATTCTCAAAAATGTTTACGTGTTTCAGGAAAGCATAACGATTTGGAAGAAGTAGGTGTTGACACCTATCATCACACGATGTTCGAAATGCTTGGAAACTGGTCGTTCGGTGATTATTTCAAAGAAGAAGCAATTACCTGGGCGTGGGAATTGTTGACGGAAGTTTACAAAATTCCCAAAGACCGTTTGTATGTGACTGTTTTTGAAGGCGACGAAAAAGACGGAGTTCCGAAAGACCAGGAGTCCTACGATATCTGGAAAAAATTTATCGCGGAAGATCGGATTATCATGGCTTCCAAGAAAGACAATTTCTGGGAAATGGGTGATACGGGACCATGCGGACCTTGTACTGAAATTCACGTAGACAATCGTCCTGCAGTTGAAAGAGCAAAAGAAGACGGAAAGAAATATGTCAACGAAGATCATCCGCAGGTCATCGAAATATGGAACAATGTCTTCATGCAGTTCAACAGAAAGGCTGACGGAAGTCTGGAACCACTTCCTGCTACACACGTGGATACAGGAATGGGTCTGGAGCGCTTGGCAATGACCCTTCAGGACAAAACGTCCAACTACGATATTGATTTGTTCCAAACCCTGATTCGTCATATGGAAACCGTTTCAGGAAAGAAATACGGAGCTGACGAAACAACAGATATTGCTTTGCGTGTAATCGCTGATCACGTGCGTGCTATCGCATTTTCAATCGCGGACGGACAACTTCCTTCCAATACGGGAGCTGGTTATGTGATTCGCCGTATTTTGAGACGCGCGGTTCGTTACGGTTACCAGACTTTAGGTTTGAAAGAACCGTTCCTGTCAGGACTTTCCGTGGTGCTTTCCGAAGTAATGGGCGATCCGTTCACAGAATTGATCAAACAACGCGAATTGGTTGAAAAAGTAATCCGTGAGGAAGAATTGTCTTTCTTCAGAACGTTGGAACAAGGAATTAAACGCATCGAAGGATTGATCGAAACTGCAAAAGCTTCCGGATCCAGTATCCTGGACGGAGTTTCGGTTTTCGAATTGTACGATACTTACGGTTTCCCGTTCGATTTAACGAGTTTGATTGCACGTGAAAACAATCTTTCGGTTGATGAGAAAGGATTCAATGAAGAATTGACCAAACAAAAAGACCGTTCACGAGCTGCAACAGCGATTGAAACAGACGATTGGGTTTTATTGCGTGATGACGCTGTGGAAGAATTCGTAGGGTACGATTACCTGGAAACAGCTGTTGAAATCGTGAAATACCGCAAGGTTTCCCAAAAAGGAAAAACATTCTACCAATTGGTCTTCACGAAAACTCCGTTCTACCCGGAAGGTGGTGGACAAGTCGGTGATACCGGAAGAATTTACAACGACTCCGAATCCGTAGTGATTTTTGATACCAAGAAAGAAAACAACCTGATTGTACATCTTTCGGAAACGCTTCCTGCTCATCCTGACACCCCATTTACAGCTGAAGTAAACGAAGGAAAACGCAAGCTTTCCGCTTACAATCACTCGGCGACTCACTTGTTGCATCACGCATTGAGAACTGTTTTGGGAACACATGTGGAACAAAAAGGATCCTTGGTAAATCCGAACTATTTGCGTTTTGACTTTTCTCATTTCTCGAAAGTAACGGATGAAGAATTGGCAAAAATCGAAGCATTGGTGAGCGAAGCAATCCGTGCAAGTATCGATTTGGATGAAAGACGCAATGTTCCGATCGAAGTAGCAACAGAAATGGGTGCAATGGCTTTATTCGGTGAAAAATACGGGGATACGGTTCGTGTGATCAAATTCGGCGATTCAGTGGAATTGTGCGGGGGAACTCACGTAAAAAATACCGGGCAAATCGGTTTGTTCAAAATTCAATCCGAGTCTGCGGTTGCAGCCGGAGTTCGACGTATTGAAGCGATTACCAATGTTGCGGTAGAGGATTTCTACGCGGACCAGGAAGCAAAATTGAAGTCGGTAAACGAATTATTGAAAAGTCCGAAAGATCTGACGAAAGCCATTGAAGACTTACTTTCAAAGAACAACCAGCTTCAAAAGCAGGTTGAAAATTTCAAGAAAGAGCATGCGAAATTAGTGAAAGCTGATTTGAAGACGAAAATTGTTTCAAAAGGAGATTTCTCGTATTTGGATTCAATCATTGACCTGGATGCAGGATCTGTAAAGGATATTTTATTCCAGTTGAAAGGAGAAGTTCCGAACCTGGTTGCTGTCATCGGTTCAAAAGAAGACGACAAATGTGCAATCAGCGTTTTGGTTGACGAAAGTTTGGTTTCTTCCAAAGGATGGAATGCCGGAAACCTGGTAAAATCGGTTGCTTCCCTGATCCAGGGCGGCGGCGGCGGACAAGCTTTCTTTGCTACGGCAGGCGGGAAAAACGCAAACGGATTGGCTCAGGCAATTGAAACAATCAAGCAAACTTTAGCTTAATCAATTACGCCCTAGTTTCGAACGAATAAACGCAAGAGCTTTGGTGATATAATTGATCGTTTCTTTCTCCAGTGAGAAGACATAGATCGGAACAAAAAATAACACACTGACAATGGTGGATTCAACTAAAAATTGGATCCACTTGTTGTTTATAAGCCCTTGTGTGAAATGTCCGATGATTAAAGTAAATACCGACAACCCTATAATGATAAACTGATTCCGGGTAAAAGGATGCAGTTTATACACAACCCACACAAAAATCAATCTCCCCACATTGTAAACAACCAACGCAATACTCGTTGAAATCGCTGCTCCGATAATTCCCCATATCGGAATCATGATCCAATTCAGGACAAATACGGCAATGATCAGGAAAACGGTAAAGAATAAGTCGTATTTGTACTTTTTGGACGTGACGAAAATAGCTCCGTTTAATCCGAAATACATATCCACCAGGCGCCCCATCATGATGAAGAAGAACACCCAGATTCCATCCTGGAATTCCGGTTTCAGGAACGAGAACAGAAAGTCGATATTCACCCAAACCAGGATAAACATTGCCAAACCAATTACCAGTGAAACCGAACTTACTTTTTGATACAAATCCCGCATCTTTTCCATATCGCGGTGTTTCCAGTAATCTGAAATCAACGGAGTACTGACTCTCGCAATGGATTTAAACGGAACCTGCAAAACACTTGTCAGAAAAACAACCGTTGTAAAAACACCCGTTCCGCTTAAGCCTACAAATTGGGCAACCATCAATACATCCAGGGAATTCACCAGCGTTGCTCCTAGCGTATTGAAATAAGAGAAGGTCGAAAAATAGAAGATAATCCGGCGTAAACGTTTCGCTATTTTAATGTTTGAAAAACGCACATTGAATTCTCCTAGGCGCATCAGGTAAATGACCAGGATCAAGGTCGGAATAATATATAACAAACTGTGCAGCGCAACAAACCAGTCGAATGAAATGAGATTCATCCATTTCAGAATCAAAATCGCAGTGGTAGCAAGACGCAAAGCAACTTCATAAGCAAAAACAGCGATGATATTCTTGTACAAACTTCTCAGGTAGATTTCCAGCACCATGAAAATGACATAGGCAATCCCGATCGGTAACGTCCAATAGTAATAATCCAGGAAAAGTGGCGATTTCTCCAGGTAAATTTGCTCAACCTGTGGCCGGAAAACAATGTACGCAATGGTATAAATAACAATCCCTGCACCGACAATCAATAGCATAAACGGAAGAAAACCGTGGTGTTTCTTTTCATCATTCCGCACAAAAGGAAAGAATTTCCAGGTGGTATAGAGTGTTCCGAAATTTGCCAATTGTGCAAACAGTGTCCCGACTGAAACAATCAGGTTGATCAATCCGATCTGAGTCGGTGACAGAATAATCAAAAACAGAAGTCCTTTGTTGAGATAACCAATGAGAATTCCTACATAGGAAATCACCGTTGTCCGAAAAGCGTCTTTTTGTATCAGCCCCATTGATGCGAAATTAAGGAATATTTTTCCGTGAAGCGTCAAGAGTAGTTTTCAATCGGCATAATTATCCGTTTCCAGGCAGTTCGTTTTTGGCATTTTTGAACCCAGGAAACAGCATTGTATTTAAACTTTTGCTATATTCGGCATTTCTTAAAAACAGCTGTCAGGCAAATTATAATCAATATCTCATTTCATGAATTTTAAGATGAAAATGGCTCGGACTCTTATCAATATGGGATTCCCTGTTCTAAAATATTTTAAACCGGATTGGCTTAGAAGATCTCAAATCTTAAAATATCATGGCATTGATTTGTTGTTTGATGTCGGGGCAAATGCCGGTCAATATGGAGAAATGTCGCGCATGTTGGGATACAAAGGAAAAATCGTTTCATTTGAACCCGTAACCGACGCTTTTCAGCGTTTGGAACAGGCTTCCTCCAAAGACCCGAAATGGGGAATCAATCGCTATGCATTGGGTGATGTTGCCGGAAAAACAACCATCAATGTTTCCGGGAACTCTTTCAGCAGCTCGATCCTGGAAATGGAAGATGCACATGTGGAAGGCGCGCCTGAATCCAAATACATCGGAACGGAAGAAATTGAAATCAAAACCCTGAATGATGTCTTCCAATCTTTTTATGAGAAAGGAAACAAAGTCATGTTGAAGATCGACACGCAGGGTTACGAGAAAAACGTCTTGATCGGTGCGGAAGAAGTGCTGGATAAAATCACCCTCATTCAATTGGAAATGTCGTTGGTGCAGCTTTACCAGGACGAAGTGCTTTACCGCGAAATCATTGATTACCTGGACGCAAAAGGATTTACCCTGATTTCACTTGAAAACGGATTCAGCGATGCGAAAACCAAGCACTTGCTGCAGGTCGACGGGATCTTTCTAAACACCAAAAACCGGAACTAATGAGCGATAATAAAGACCTGTTAACCGAACGGAAATTCTGGGAAGATTACTGGAACAACAAACGGGATCAATTGATCGGTCCGGTTCATGAATCCGGCTTCCACAACAGAGTGTTGGATGCCGTTATTGCTTCAAACAGTAACATCAAGTCATCGATTGAATTGGGCGGTTTCCCGGGAACATTTTCGATTTATGTCAAGAAAAAATACAACCTGGAAACAACCTTGTTGGATTATTTCATCGATCAGTCGATTGTAGATGATTTGCTTGCTGCGAACGGTTTGGATAAACATGCCATTAACCTCATCGAAGATGATTTAACGCTGGATCATCCGATTGAGAAAAAATACGACCTGGTGTTTTCAATCGGTTTGATTGAACACTTTGTGGATACGAAAGGAATTATCAAACGCCACCTGGATTATGCGAAACCGGGGGCAGATCTGTTGATTATCTTGCCTAATTTCCGTGGAATCAATGGCTGGCTGCAACGCAAATTCGACAAACCGAATTATGATGTTCACAACATCGATTCGATGGATTTGGATTTGCTGAAATCAATCGCCGATGAATTGAATATCGAAAACGCTTCGACCTATTATGTCGGAAGATTTAGTATCTGGCTGGAAAACTACAAAACACAGAATATCTTTGTGAAACTCTTTTTCAAAACACTTTTTGTCGTTGGAAAAGTATACACACGCATCATTCCGAGAGAAAGCAAAACACTTTCCCCGCTGATTGTTCTGAAAGGAAAAGTATCACAGAATTGATCGGTACAACTCAATGAATTGAGGAGAAACCACGCTTTCTGAGAAAGTATTTTGAGCTTTCTCCAGGCATTTCTCTGAAATATCCGTTTGTGCAAGTACCCACTCGATTCCGTTTACCAAATCGGATTCGTCTTTGTAGGCCGCTAAATAGCCGTTGTATTTGTGTTCGATGATATCCGGAATTCCCCCGATGTTAAACGCAACAACCGGTGTTCCGCAGGAAATGCTTTCCACGATCGTATTCGGTAAATTATCTTCCAAAGACGGAGCAATGAACAAATCTGCCGCATTGTAACAGGAAACGATCGAATCGACGTTGCTCAATCTTCCTAAAAAATGTGTCGGGAAATAGAAATTCACCAAGGAAGGGTCATCTACTCCACCCATCACCACAATTTCAATATCCTTTTTCAATGGAGAATTAGATTCATAGATCTTCTTCAACGCTGCTGATAAGTAATGATAGCCTTTTCGCTCGTTATCGACTTTTACAGCTACGTACAAGATCAGGATTTTATCTTCCGGCAAAGAGAATACTTTCCGTGAAAGCTGTTTGTCCTTTTGATTGAAAACCGAACGGTCAATCGGGTTCGGGATACAACTCACCTGCTCCGGTTTCAACAAACTGCTTGTTCTTGCCAGATCAGCCAGCCAGTTACTACAGGCAACGAACTTCATCCGGTCGGAATACATGTCGTTTTTGATCTTCCAGGCCTTGCGAGATAGATCATTTTCACCGGCATGTTTGATGAGAATACAATTCCCGCAGTTTTTGGTAAAATGATCGCATTCACGTGTATAATGACAACCGCCGGTAAAATACCAGACATCGTGCATGGTAATCACCATCGGTTTTCCCAATTCGATTAACTGCCGGATATTTTTATGTGACAAAAAGTTTTGATTCACCCAATGAAGATGCAAAACATCCGCTTCCTGCACCAATGGATGCTTACTGATATCCGTTCCGAAATAAGCCGTTGAAAAGGAATAACGCTCTTTTTTGGACAATTCGAACGGAATGAAAAGCAGTCTTTCAAGAATAAAATGGAACTTCCGCCAGCGTTTTTTCCATTTCGTATTGGCTACTTCGGTAACCTGCGGATCTTTTGTCTGAGCAAGATCGACAAGTAATTTCGCTTCCACTTCAGAACTTTTGTTTAGTGCCAATGAAAGTCGTTTAGCGGCAATTGATCCACCTCCATGCGTTTCATAAGTACTAATGATCGTTACTTTCATACGTTCTTGCTTTGAAGCTTCGTGAGCTTTCCAATTAGTTTTGCCCGATTTTCAAATAGGCGTCCAAAACCTGTTGTTTCAATGTTACAATAATATTTTTGGTCAGCGCTGCTTTCGCTGCAATCTCTTCTTTCGTTATTCCCGAAATCAACTGTTCAACAGCATCATTCATTTCCTTCGTTTCAGGAATAAACCAGGCTGCTTGTTTAAACATCTGCCAGTTATCACTTTCTTCACTTCCGCAAAAAACAATCGGGCGGCCGGTTGAAATGGCAGTTACCGCTTTCGACGGAACAGCTGCATGCGTCCACACAGTTCTCAAAGTCACCAAATGCACATCGATGTATTGCAAGTGATGCTGCGCGAGTCCGTTTTCGACAACTACTACATGATCTAATTGACGGGCAAAGTCTTTCACTTCCGCTGCACGAATTCCGTAAACGGATAAAATGAACTGGAAGTGTTTTCCGGCAGAAGCCGAAATCATTTGTTGGATAAACTCCGGGTTGTGCGCTTGTCCTACATTTCCGAAATATCCCAGCGTGATGAGTTCCGGTTTATACCAATCCGGTTTATCCTCCTGCTGAGCTTCGCTTTGGCTTTCTTCCAAAGTCACTCCTGCAGGTAAAATAATGGTCGGAACAGGATTCTGATAATTCTTTTGAATGTGCTTCGCCTGCTCTTCTCCCAAAGAGATTAACAAATCAGGAGCATGTTTGTAGGTTCTTTTTTTCAGAAAACGGAAAATTCCGCTGCTTTCTTTGATCGTGTTTGCAGATACAAATCCTTCCGGGAACAAATCCAAAGACCAGAATGCCCACTTGCGTTTGTTCTTAATCAGGATAGAAGCCCAAAACGGCAATAATGGCGGACTTGAAGTCACAATGATTAAATCCGACGGATGTTTTTTGCTTTTCTTGATCAGAATGTATCCGTCGTAAAGCATGTTGAGTAATTTACCGATCTTGGTATTCGGGCTGAATCGCTGTTTCAAGCGAAACACCTTCCCGAAAACTTCCATAGAAGCCGTATTTCCGTCTGCATCTGCATCCATACAAAAAATGCTGACTTCCGCATTCGAATCCTTGATCAGGTATTCAGCCATTTGATTGGCCAAAACTCCGTTAATATTCTTGTTGGGCGGATAGTGCCTGGAAACGATGGTAATTCTTTTCAAACCCATTTACTTTTTCAACAGATTCAAAAAAGATGCATAGGCCTTGCGGATTCCTTCTTCCAGTTCAATGGTTGCTTTCCATCCCAATCCATTGATTTTGGAAACATCCAGTTGTTTTTTGGGTGTTCCGTCCGGTTTTGAGGTATCGAAAACGATTTCTCCTTCAAAACCAACTATTTTCTTCACCAAATGAGCCAGGTCTGCAATCGTAATATCGGAACCAGTTCCCACATTAATTGCTCCCGGTTCGTCGTAATTTTCCATTAGGAAATAACACGCTTCGGCTAAATCATCTACATATAAAAATTCCCGCATGGGTTTACCTGTTCCCCAAACAACCACTTCTTTTCCGCCGCTTTCCTTCGCTTCGTGAAACTTACGGATCATTGCGGGTAAAACGTGTGAACCGGCCAGGTCGTAATTATCATTGGGTCCGTACAAATTCGTAGGCATCGCAGAAATGAAGTTACATCCGTGCTGATCTCTGTACGCATCACACAACTTAATTCCCGCTATTTTGGCAATTGCATACGGTTCGTTGGTCGGTTCCAAAGCACCTGTCAGCAAACTGTCTTCCGAAATCGGTTGTTGAGCAAACTTGGGATAAATACAAGAGCTTCCCAGGAACAATAATTTCTTTACGGGATAAACATGTGAAGCATGAATCACATTGGTTTGAATCATCAGGTTATCGTATAAAAAATCTCCTTTATACGTATTGTTTGCCTGGATTCCTCCTACTTTCGCGGCTGCTAAAATGACATAATCCGGTTTCTCTTTTTCGAAGAAAGCCAGTACATCTGCCTGGTTAATCAGGTTGAGTTCTTTGGAAGATCTCGTAACCAGGTTTGTAAATCCTTCGCGTTCCAATTTCCGGACGATACTGCTTCCCACCATTCCGTTATGTCCGGCTACGTATATTTTATCCTCTTTTTTCATTGGTAAATGCCTTCGTATTTTGAACAAGTGCGATGTCGTGTTCCATCATAATCTGAACCAGTTCGTCGATCTCCACCTTGGCTTTCCAGCCTAGTTTTTCGTGTGCTTTGCTTGCATCACCGATCAACAAATCCACTTCTGTCGGTCTGAAATATTTCGGATTAATCTCAATGATTTTTTTCCCGGTATTGCGGTCAATTCCTACTTCATCCACTCCTGTTCCTTCCCACACAATATCATAACCGACATATTTTGCTGCGCGTTCTACAAATTCCCTTACGGTATATGTTTTTCCGGTAGCAATTACAAAATCTTCCGGTTGATCCTGCTGCAACATCAGCCACATGGCTTCCACGTATTCTTTGGCATAACCCCAGTCGCGTTTTGAATCCAGGTTCCCCAATGTCAATGTTGAACGGATTCCCTGCGCTACTTCTGCCAAACCGATCGTGATTTTACGCGTCACAAAGGTTTTCCCTCTACGCTCACTTTCGTGGTTGAACAAAATTCCGTTGCAGGCATACAAATCATACGCTTCGCGGAAATTCTTCACGATCCAGAAACCATAAATCTTTGCAACTCCGTAAGGACTTCTAGGGTAAAACGGTGTGTTTTCCGTTTGTGGAATTTCCTGTACTTTCCCGTACAATTCGGAAGTTGATGCCTGGTAAAACCGCGCTTTCGGGCAATAATTTCTCAAAGCATCCAGGATTCTCAATGTTCCCATTGCATCTACCTGTGCAGTATACTCCGGAACCTCAAACGAAACCTGAACGTGGCTTTGCGCCGCAAGATTGTACACTTCATCCGGCTGGATCGTCGACATCAGTTTATTGATATTCGAACTGTCCGTCACATCTCCGTGATGCAGCACAAAATGCTCTCTTCCGATCAGATGATCGATCCGTTCGGTGTTGAAAACACTCGCTCTTCGGATAATTCCATGAACTACGTATCCTTTTTCAAGAAGTAATTCTGCTAAATATGACCCGTCCTGACCAGTAATACCTGTAATTAGCGCAACCTTCATTCATTTTATTTTGGCTATCAAAGATACTGATTTTATCAGTGATAAATCAGATGCGGCAATCAGAATGGAATTTTATTCCCGCAATTATTTCAGGCAATAGATGCAGGTTCTGTGTGTTTTAGCAAAAAAACGATATCCTTTGTCTTTCAAAAAGCGGTAAATCGGTGAATTGTTCATTTCATCTACATCCGTATGTTCTTCAACCAGGATCACTTTCGGCTTGTATTTCTCCCAGTTATTGGATAACAACACCTGGTAATCCAATCCTTCGACGTCGATATTCAGAAAATCGATTGGTGTATTTGCCGGAAGATGTTTGTCAAGCACTTCAGATAAAGGCAAAACTTCAATATCCAGTTCCTGGATGATTTTGTATTTCGATGATTCTGCATGAAGTCTTCTTGAAACTTCTTCCGAAAAACTGTTTAGGGCAGGCTCATTGAAACAAAAGAATTTCAATTGTCCTTTTTCCGGTCCAACACCGATATTCAGATTGATATCTCTTTTCCGGGATCTATGAAAGGCTTTCATCGCCGACGGAGTAGGTTCAATATTGATTCCTTTCCAGCCGCGTTTGTAGAAGTAACGCGTATTTGAAAAACGAACCGGATGATGCGCCCCGACATCAACGAAAAACCCTTTATATCCTTTTTGCCCGAACAATCCTTTCAGAATCATGTCTTCTCCCTCCTGGGAATAGGATCTGCTATAAATGAAGTAGTTTACGGGTAAATATTTCGCCAGTTTTTTCTTGAGTTTCTTAAGCATCTAGTAAAATTAGGAATTTTAAGTTCCGGAAAAATATTTCAGATATAATTTTACGTGCAATTTAAACACTTCACAAAAACTACTCTAATTTGGTGATCAAAAACTATATTTGTATGCTATGGCAGATTTTTTAACGGATAGTGTAAAAACCGCTTACGATGATTTTTACACCAATGATCAAAGTGAGTGGCGCATGCTTGGTGCGAAGTACAAGGCACAAAACATTGTGGATGTTTGTAAGGCAATTAAACCGGTCAAGGTTTTGGAAGTCGGTGCAGGCGACGGAAGTATTTTACATTTTCTCGATCAACAGCAATTTGCTCCTGAATTGTATGCCCTGGAAATTGCTCAAAGCGGCGTAGACCAAATTCGAAACAGAAATTTAGCTCATTTAAAAGAAGTATTGGCTTTTGACGGTTACCAGATTCCATACGAAGACAATAGTTTTGACCTGGTGATCCTTTCTCATGTTTTAGAGCATGTGGAACACGAACGGATTTTGATTCGTGAATTAAAACGGGTTGCTAATTACCTGGTTATCGAAGTTCCGAAAGATTATCGTTACGGAGTTGACCGGCGCATCAAACATTTTTTGAGTTACGGCCACATCAATATGTATACGCCGACCTCTTTGAGATTCTTGCTTCAAAGCGAAGGCTTAACTGTTTTGACCGATAAACTCTCCTTAACAGATACGGAAATCACCAAGTTCAATGATTTCGTCATCCGGAAAGTTCCAAAAACGTTTACCAAAAATCTGAAGATCGAACTGATCTACCGGACCAAGAAAACATTGGGGAACATCCTGGGGAAGAAAAAGAAAGAACAACTGGCAAATGCTTACACTGTTTTAGTCAAGAAATCCGACCAAAACATCCAAATTTTTTAAATTATGCAAGAGCTTGCCCCTATCGCATTATTCGTATACAATCGTCCGCAACATACTGTACAAACCTTAGAATACCTGAAACAAAATGAACTAGCTCCCAAAAGCAAATTGTATATTTTTTCGGATGGTGCGAAAACAGCTCAAGACGACGCAAAAGTTGCTGAAGTAAGGGAAATTATCCGGAAAACGGAGGGCTTTTTGTCCGTTGAAATCATCGAACGGGATGAAAATGCAGGACTTGCCAATTCAATTATTGCCGGTGTAAGTAAATTAGTCCGTGAGTATGGACAAGTCATTGTGTATGAAGACGATTTGATTTCTTCGCCTCAAACGCTTTCTTACTTTAACCAGGCGCTGAATCATTACCGTGACACTGAAAAAGTCATGCATATCGGATCTTACATGTTCCCGATCCAAAATCAAAACCTGCCGGAAACGTTTTTCTTCCGGGCGGCAACGAGTTGGGGCTGGGCAACCTGGGAAAGAGCCTGGAAACACTTCGAGCCCAATATCGACACACTGATCGATCAATTCGACGAAGAGAAAAAAGCTGCTTTTGCCATTGATAACACGATGAATTACTGGAAACAAATCCAGGAGTTTAAAAGCGGTAAAAACAACAGCTGGGCAATTCGCTGGTATGCCTCCATTTTTTTAATGAATGGCCTTACTTTGAATCCATCACAGTCATTGGTTCGCAATATCGGCCATGACGGAACAGGAGTTCATTCAGGTGTCAATAATATTTACGAGGTTGCGGTCAACCAACAGCCGGTCACCTATTTCCCGGATGTTTTGGAGGAAAACCGCCAGGCTTATGAAGCTCTCAGAACATTTTTTGCAAATAGAAAAGGTTCTCTCTGGGCGCGTATGAAGCGTTTTGCAGCAATGAAGTTACAGCAATTCTTCAAGCGATAACAAAGGCTTTTTCGTTTAGATTCCCAGGCAGTTTCCTTCTTTGTAAAAAACAGAAGTTGTTACCCGGTAAAACAAACCCGGTACAATTCCGCTAAAATAAAGATGCTTAAAGCCTTTTTCCACCAGGAACTCAATCCCGGCTTTATAGCTCTCTCGTTCTGAATTATCCAGGACAATCACCCCATTTTCAGTCACGGCATGAATCGCGTGTTTGCAGCAATTTACCCTGTCACGTCCATCAATAATGATGATATCAAATTTTTCTCCGAGATTCAACGGTGTCTGGCAGTAATCACCACCATAAACCAGGTCGCAAAAGATCATTTTTGAGTTCTCAGCCCTGTTTTGGGAGATTTTCTCGTACCATTCTTTGTTGTGTTCAACAGAAACGACTGAATTTGCATATTTCGCATAAAACAAGGTCGAATTTCCGGAGCCGAACTCAAACACCGTATGATCTTTTTTGATTCTGTCTTTAATAAAATCTATAAACGGATACGTAACCCAAGGTATTGGATTTCCGTCACCATCAACTGCCGATTTGGAATCAAAAGCGTTGAACCATCCTATTTCATGAAGATATCCTTTGTGCTTAAGTGACATCAACATCTTAAGCCGGCGCGGACTTGTCAAAATCTGCAATACGGACGCAACTTTACTCATTACTTAATTTTTTGATCTGTTAAAACTGAAGGAAGAACACCACTGCTTATTCTGCAACGGTTCCTTTTTTCTTCTTTTTCCAGGAGTAATAGATTGCAAAACCAAGTAATCCCAATAAGATGATCGAACCGATTCGTGCAACCATTCCAATGGTGTAATATTTCGGCAAATCGTATACAAACTCGATTTTATGAGGGCCGTCTTTCAACTCCAATCCACGAAGTAAATAATTCACTTTCAAAATGGAAGTTTCTTTTCCGTCTACAAATGCTTTCCATCCGATCGGGTAGTAAATTTCCGAGAAAACTGCCAATTGATCACCTTTTACATCTGCCTTATACGTCAGTTTATTTGGTCGTGATGAAAGCAATTTGATAGTTCCTTCTCCGGAGAATTTCTTTTTGCTCAGTTGTTTTGCCACCGAATTCAACATCACCGCTTCATTCGCAGGATTGAACGCGCTTTCCACTTTCAATTGAACCAACGGAGTGAACGATTTTGCAGTATCCATTTGCATGGTCATCATCGGAACTAGATTCGTTGTTCCTCTCACATCCATGACGAACATCACTTCTTCTCCAAGCGGAATTCCATTCGACAATTGAACCGGAACCGTATCTTTTCTTCCCGGAACCAAATACTGCAGGCTTTCACTTCCGTAAACCTCCGCTTGTTTCACCGGTAATTTGTTTACCAATAAAACTCCTTGGCCTTTATTTTCCAGTTTGAATTTGCTTCCAAGTGCCCTGATTTCATCATTCGGAGTTGCGTATTCCTTCACATCTTTCACCAACCACGCATTTCCAAGTGCAGTCGGATTCAAAACAGCAGTATCCATTCCGTTTTGCTGAGGCTGAAGGAAATACTTCACATTCAACATATCAAAAACCTTGTTGTTGGATTTCGATAAATGGAAATCAATCAAGTTCTGGATATTTCTCAGTTTCGCCCCGTGATATCCTCCCAATGATTTATGGAAGAACGACGCACGGCTGCTCGAAAATGCTCCGGAGAAATCCAGAACCCGGTAATTCGTAGCCGAACTCAATGCATAAAAACGATAGGAGTTAATTACGTTCATTCTCGCAGCTCCTTCATACCCTAGTTCATCTGCCAATGCTTCACCTTTCGCTTTTCCGTTTGCAATTTTCGAAGCCAGGGAAGGATTTTGACGCACTTCAGACATCAGAATTTCTTCGTCTCCTTTGGTTGCTCCGATCGGATATGCCGAGATACTCGCTTCTTCCCAATATTTGTATCCGCTTCCCGAAACATCATCAACTGCTCCAAGGTAATTGTACGCAACCGGAAGCATATCTGCGAAAGTCAATACGACCAATCCCGCTATCAAAACAGTGTTTGCCGTTTTTTCTGATTTCACATACAAGAAGATCAGGAACAATCCGCCAGCCAGAACAACAAACAGAATCGAACGGTTCATACTCGAATTGAAAATCTCTTTTCTCGTTGCTTTCACCGCATTGTACGCTTCCATCTGAGAATCAACCTGGGCTGTTACAAATTGCTGCACCTGCTGCGGATCTGTTATATTCAACTGGTAGTTTGCCATGGCAACCTGCGGATCCATCTGCATGATCTGTTTCGTATACATGTCGTTCAATCCTGCATATTGCTTCGATTCCATTGCATTGGAATATCCGTCATCCAACCCGACAACTTTCACAATAATCAGGAAGACAAGCGCACTTCCCAACACGATCATAAATTTTTTCTTTTGAGCCAGAATTTCCTCGCGTTGTTTGATCAACTCATTCAGGAACAAGACTGCCATCACCGGAATCGTCAGCTCTACAATCACCAGGATCATGGTTACCGCCCGGAACTTATTGTAAGCCGGAATATGATCAATAAAGAAGTTTGTCAATCCCATGAAGTTTTTACCCCATGAAAGCATGATTGCAAGAATTGTTACCGCAAAAAGCGCCCATTTGATCTTGTTTTTCATGAAGAACAATCCTAAAAAGGCAAGCAAAAACGCAATGATTCCGATATAAACCGGTCCGGAAGTAATCGGTTGAGTTCCCCAATAAGAATAACCGTTCAATACGCCGTTAATTTTATCCTGCGGCATATCACTGTTTTGAATGGATTCCGCAAAAGGAGAATTCCCCAATGGTTCAGAAGCTCCACCTTTTACATAGGGTGAAATCAAAGTGAAAGTTTCCCCCACTCCATACGACCATTGCGTAATGTAATCCCTGTCCAAACCGCTGGATTGATTTTTTGAAGTTGTTCCGTCCGGGTTGATTGTTACATCATTTGCCCCGCGAATACTGTATTTTGCGTAGTCATTCGTCAATACAATATTTTCACTGTTGATCATGAACGCAAGCAGGTAAACTGCTATGATTCCACCGGTGGTAATGAAAAATCCTTTGATCTTTTTCTCCTTGAGTGCTTCGATAAAAAAGTAAACTCCCACGAAGAACAATACAAAAAGGAAATAATAGGTAATCTGTACGTGGTTCATTGTCAGTTCAAGTGTCATAAAAACACCCGATAATACAATTCCCCAAAGCCTGTTTGTTTTAAACGCGTAGATAAATGCTCCCAACAAAGCAGGTAAAAACGCTGCTGCCGCGGATTTGATGACGTGTCCTGCCTGGATCACAATCAACTCATAACTGGCAAAACTGTAGATGATTGCTCCTATCAGTCCGACCCATGGATTCAGTCTCAAAAAACGTGCGAAAACGAGGAATGACAGGAAGTGCAGAATAATCAATCCCATCGGTTGCGGGAACACTTTAAAATATGCTCTTGAAATCGTTACAAACCAGTTTCCCGGTTTTTCCAATCCGATTTGCTCTGCGGGCATTCCTCCAAAACCGGAATCAGACCATTTCGGTTCATCTCCCGTAGCTTCCCGGTACATTTTAACCGAATTCGCCATTCCGATAGCTTCTTTGTTATCGTGTTGTTTCACACCAAAACCTTCAAGCTGCGGCTTGAAAAAAACAGCTGTAACAATAAGCATCAAACCGATTATCGCTAAATACGACCAGTTTTTTTGAAAGAATCCCTTTACGTCCATAAGTTAAAATTGTTCCCGCCAAAAATAAGAACTTTAATTATCTAATGTCCATTTTGTCTGAAATTATCACCTTTTCGATTTTTGCAGCTCATTTTTAAATTCTTATGCCGAAATTGAACCTTTTTCCGGTTGGTTTGTAAACCATTCTATCGTAATATCGAACTATGAAAAAGTGTTATTTGATCCTCTTGCTACTTCTCGCTTCCGGATTTCTTTCACATGCCGGAATTCAGCGGAAATCCGTTTCTGATTTTTACATTTTCAGCACGATCAAAAATCCGCAGCTGCAAGCGGGTAAAGCCAAAATACGATTTCATTTTTATTCGTTCAATTTCCGGGATATTCCAAGAGATTTGGAGACCATCGTCTACTTTTCAGTAAATAATCGCACAGACACTCTTTTCCTTGATTCCACATTTTCATACACCTTGGAATTGGCAAGTGGAAAAACGCAGTTCAAATTCTGGGCTGGTCCGGGATACAATGAAATCATCAGTGACAGTGTGGAAATCGGGAGTCAAACGGAAAACGAAGCGCAGGTCACTTTCAATTCCGAATACATGCTCATTGAAGTGGATAAACCTGTTATTTATTTCCAAAGCCCGGTAAAACTGGATTTCGACCTGAAAGTTGAGCCCACCGGAGATTTCTCTTTTACTTATCCGGAATACGAAGATCAGTGGAAAGGAACGCTTTATCCGAACGGTGAAATTGAAATCGGCGGACAAAAATATCCCTATCTTTTTTGGGATTCACGTCAGCAATTCCGCTTGGAAAAACACAGCAACGGCTATCATGTTCAGAAAAATGAGGTGATTGTCTTTTTGGAAAAGCATCTTTCGGACCTGGGCTTTTCTTTTTCTGAAAAAGCAGATTTCATCACTTACTGGGGACCGAAGATGACGCGTTACGAATCCGTTTTCGTTCAATTCTATCAACAGGAATCCTGCGATCGGTTTGCAACACTGAATTGTGATCCGAAACCCGAACAAATCAATCGTTTTTACATGGCATTTTCCGAATGGAACAATTCCTTCGAATCCTATTTAAATCCAATCGAACAAACTCCTTTCATCCGAACAGGATTCAATATCCTGGAATGGGGAGGTTTCGAAATCAAATCTTCCGAATTATGATTTACAAACTCGCATTCCTTCTTGGATTCTGCCTGCCGGCTTTCGCATTTTCCGGCGAAAGGGAATCACTTCCTCAACTCTGGATCATCAAAGACAGTGTTTCCAAATCCATTCATCCCGACAGTGTGAAATTGGTGATCCGTGTTTTCGATCCGGGCAGTCAGCTTATGCTTGATCAGCATCCCGCAATTATTCAAATGAGTGTCGACAAAAAGACGAAGAAGTATACGATTTCCCAAAACAACATGGTTTTCGGAAAAACGATTTCCAAAGGAATCCACCGCATCCTGTTCTTTCTGAATGCCAATTTTGAATCCATTCATTTCGACAGGGATTTCACCGGCGGTCATTATTATGAAGTTGGAATTGCATTTCAAAACAATCCAATCAACAATCCGCGAAACCAAATCATGTTGGAAAAACCGGTGATTTACCTCTACAGTGAAAAAGAAACCGATTTCAGCCTGAAAATAAAAACCGGTGCGGATCTTCAATTCACTTATCCGGCTTACAACGGAGAATGGAAAGGAACCAGTTCTCCCAACGGGACGATTCAACTAAACGGAGCAGTATTCCCTTACTTGTTCTGGGACGCGAACCTGAGTTCTGAAAATCTTCGTTTGAATTGGTCTGAAGCAGATTTCATTGAAGGAAAGCAAATCATTCCTTACCTGGAAAGTCAGTTAACCAAAATCGGTTTCAACGCGAAGGAAAAAGCGGATTTCATCACTTATTGGGGACCGCGTATCCAAAAAATGCCTTATGCTGAAATCATTTGGATGCAAAACAAATCCCTTGATGAAATTGCAGCCTTGGAAATTTCCCCGGCCTTCAAAATAAACCGGGTTTACCTGGTGTTCCGGGAAGCAGATCAAGTCATAAAACAACCAATCACCATCAAAAGAACAAGTCTCCAACCCATTGACAGATCCGGAAATTGTTTGGTAGAATGGGGAGGAATTGAAGTTAAACCAACTCTTTAAGTTATGCGCGTCCTGGTTATTTTTCTTTTATTGAACTCCTCCCTTTTCGCAGAATCCATTCCGGATTATTTTGTCCGTTATGTCAAAGACAAAAATCCTCCTGCAAAAGGTGCACGGATCAAAATGGTGTGCGAATTCGACAGCGACTATGAGCCTCAACAGGAATTGAAGTTCGGAATAAACGGAAGCAATGAGCAAATCCGGTTGGACTCCAAAAACTCCTGCAACCTCATCAAAGCACCTCAAAAAGCAGTTTTTCAATTCTACTATCAACTGTTCCTGGAAATTGAAACGGATAGCATTGAGATCAAAAAGGGGCAAATCACGATTATTTCGTTGCATTTCAGGCATTATGAAGAACCAAGACCGGTGAAAAAGCCTGTTATTTATCTCTATCCCGAAACGGATCTGGAAGTTTCTGTGAATCTCAAACCACAGGGAGAACTCACATTCAGTTACCCGGATTACTCTAAAGGTTGGAGCGGAACGGCTCATCCTGACGGCTCCATTTCGGTCAATCAGCAAAATTATCCGTATCTCTTCTGGGAATCGGAACAACGCTTCAATAAATTTGATCTGGAACTAGGAGGGTTTCTCATCCGGAAAGCCAATATCATTGAATCGCTGGAAAAATACCTCAGCGAATTGGGTTTTAATGACAAAGAAAAAACGGATTTCATTACTTTCTGGGGACCACAACTTCAGCAATATGAACAAGTCCGCATCCAGTTTATTACAGGTAAGGCTTGTAATGAGTTTGCGACATTGGAAATTACTCCGACTCCCGAAAACATCAACCGGGTTTACATGATCTGGATTGTTCCTGATCCCCATCGAAAAATCTTTATCAAACCTCAAAAACTGGAAAAACTCAACCGCGGTGGTTTTGATGTATTGGAATGGGGCGGAATCGAACTGGAAAATATTGGAATGATAAATTTTAATTAATGTACAAGCTACTTCAGTGTGGGTGTGAAGTCTGAAGTGTGGGAAAAGAGAGACAAATTCCATCAACTGAAGACGCGAATCGAAGCACATAAAAGTATTTGTTAATCAGGTAACTCTTAAACAAGCTTCCGGAATGTGCTTTCTCGCTTATCAATTTTCTCTTCCCGCTTATGAATTTTCCGCGTTCGATTCTGAATTTTCCATTCTTCGTTCTAATTAATTTGCTTAGTTTTAAAACAAAAAATAGTATGAAAAAATTATTCCTTTTACTTTCAATTTCAAGCGCAGTACTTGTAACATCTTGTAATATGGCCAGCGAAGCAGATTATAATGCAATGGCAAAAGATATGTGTGACTGTGTAACTAAATCGTCATCAGGAATTTCTGATGAAATGAAAAATGCCCTTGTTAAATCTGAAAAAGATGGTACTGACATGCAACAAGCAATGACAGAAGTCATGATGAAAGACATGGAAAAGGGAATGGCTGATGCCCAGGCAATGATGGATCTTGGAACAGAAATGGAGGCTTGTTCTAAAGATTTGGAGAAAAAATACAACGAAGTGTACACAACAGAATCTCAGGATGTAGTTATTGAGAAAGTTTTGACTGCTTTGAAAGCACAAAAAGGTTGTGAATTTACTTATGCTTTGATGAAAATGGGAGCAAAAGAAATGAAGAAACAATAGTAATCACACTACTGAAATAAAAAAGGTCGGGGCGAAAAATTTTTCGCCCCGACCTTTTTTTTGATCTATTTTATTTCTATTTCTTCGGGTTTGCAAACATCCGGACATCTTCTCCTGAAATCTTTGCGCCGCACAGAATCACCAAACGTTCTACAATATTTCGCAACTCACGGATATTTCCCGTCCAATCCGTTTGCTGTAATTCCAGCAAGGCATCGTCTGTAAATTCTTTCTTCGGAACTCCGTGTTCGCTGCATACCAGTGTCAGGAAATGTTCTGCCAGCATCGGGATGTCTTCTCTGCGCTCATTCAAAGAAGGCACATGAATCAAGATAACCGCCAGACGGTGGTACAAATCTTCTCTGAATCGTCCTTCTGCGATTTCTTGTCTTAAATCTTTATTCGTTGCAGCAACAACACGTGCATCGATTTTAATATCGCGCTCGCTTCCAACACGCTGAATGACATTTTCCTGCAAAGCTCTCAATACTTTTGCTTGTGCAGAAGCACTCATATCCCCTATTTCATCTAAAAACAAGGTTCCACCGGAAGCCAGTTCGAATTTTCCTTTTTTGTCTTTCACCGCAGAAGTAAAGGCTCCTTTTTCGTGACCGAACAGTTCACTTTCGATCAATTCACTTGGAATAGCGGCACAATTGACTTCTACAAACGGCATTTTCTTCCGGTTCGACAAATCGTGCAGTGAACGGGCTACTAATTCCTTTCCGGAACCGTTTGCCCCTGTTACCAAAACACGTGCGTCGGAAGGTGCAACCTTCTCAATCATTTCCTTGATCTTGATGATTCCGTCTGTTTCACCGATAATGGAAGATCCTTTGAATTTGCGGACAACGGTTTTCAATTGCTTGGTTTCTTCCACCAATACCACGCGGTCTTTCGCATTCCGGATTGTTACCAGGATACGGTTCAGATCCAGTGGTTTTTCAATGAAATCGAAAGCTCCTTTTTTGATCGCTTCTACAGCTGTTTCAATATTTCCATGGCCGGAAATCATAATGACCGGAGAATCGATTTTTTGGGAAACAAGCGCATCGAGCACTTCCATTCCATCCATCTGAGGCATTTTGATGTCGCAAAAAATAATGTCGTACAAGGTGTTTTTGGCTTTCTCCAAACCTTCCACTCCGTTTTCAGCTTCATCTACCTGAAAGTCTTCGAATTCCAGAATTTCACGTAACGCTCTGCGGATAGCCCGCTCATCATCAATGATTAAAATCTTTGCCATGTACTTTTATTGTATTGGTCAACGAAAATAACCAATTAATTGCGAATGCAGAATGGCGAATGGCAAATTAGTGGATTTCACTCTTCAGCTTTCCCCAACATCATATAACCTACAAATAATTCGCAATTCGCAATTCGCAATTCGCAATTCGCAATTCGCAATTCTAAAAAAATCGTCTGAGGACTCCTTCTTTCAGCGAGCAAGGAGAAATCACAATTTCCTGAATACCGAATTTCTCAATGATCCACTTTGTTTTTAAGGCTGCTATCGGTGCCATTTTTCGTCGGATCGGGATGATAAACGGGTGATTTTCGCGTTCTTCAAAGGTTGATCCGATGATCCAATTCAATGTTTTCATTACTTCTTCCCGCGAAAGGCGAATGTTTTCCAATGATTTCGGGAATTCCTTTTCATGAACCATTTCGTAAAAGGTTTCAAAACTACCGGAAGCTCCTACCAACACTTCGCAAGCACCAAAATGTTTGAATCCGTCGGAGTTCTTTTCAAACCAAAGCACCAGATCTTCCTGGTCTTTCAAAGAAAGCGGGTCTTTCAGATCAAACAACTGAACAGCTCTCGACACTCCAATATTCGCACTGAAGAATTCCAATTCTTTTCCTTCTTCGATCCGGATAAATTCAGTACTTCCGCCTCCAATATCCATAATCAGTGACGTTTTATCGAATTCATACGACCAGCTGACGCCCTGGTAAATCAGTTTTGCTTCTTCCAATCCATCCACTACTTCGATCTCGATACCGAAACGATCCTGAATCTCATGAATAAACTCCAGGTTATTCTGAGCATCACGAACCGCAGATGTACCAACTCCAATAATGGTTGAAACTGACAGATCCGAGCAAATCTGCCGGAACTTTTCAAATGCATCAAACGCTCTTTGCTTCGCCTCTTCCGAAATCAATCCTTCATTGATTCCCCCCATTCCCAAAGCCACTCCTTCTTTCGAGTTGTGTACAATGTCAAATCCTGTGGAATGGAGATCTGCCACCAGCAGGTTGAATGTATTTGTTCCTAAATCGATAACTCCTACGCGCATTTTACTTGACTTTCAACCAAAGAATAATATTTTTTAAACGAAGTGTGTGTCCGAATTGCAGCAAACCATTTTTGAACAATCGTGCCGCAATTCCGATTACCAGAACAGCACTTCCCACCAATAAGAAGAGTGAAACGAATAATTGATAGGCACTGCCATCTGCAAATCCGATCGACAATTTAACCATTGCCACGACCGGAGCTGTAAATGGGAAATACATCAGGAAAGTGGTCCACGGACTATCCGGGTTTTCCAAAGCAAAATAACCTGCATACAATGCGAAACACAAAATCAGGATCAAAGGAATGAGAAACTGCTGTCCGTCGGATTCCGAACCGGAAGTAGCACCTAATGCTGCGAAAAAAGCTCCGTAGAACAAATATCCGGCTGCAAAAAAGAGGGAAAAGTAGAAGATCATCACTCCGAATTGCACCCGGTCGAAAACCAATTCTACAAACTGGTTGTAATCACTCACCTGCCCTTCGACCTGGTTTGAAGCATCGTAGATATCGACGAAAATGGTTTCCCGCATAAAATACAAGCCCAAACCAATGATTAAAACCCACAGAAACACTTGTATGAATGCACTCAATCCGATTCCGAGAATTTTCCCCAGCATCAAGGCTCTTGGTTTTACCGTTGCCAATAAAATCTCCACCACGCGGTTTGTTTTTTCGCGGGAAACGGATCTTAAAATCGTCATTCCGAAGAGGAAAATAAACACGAAAATGGCTGCTCCGAAAAACAATCCGACCCAGCCGGCCAAATCGCCCGTTGCATTATTCGGATCGTATACATTCCGGAACGCCAAGTTCAATGGCTGTTTGATTTGTCTGAAATCGCTGAGTGACAATTTGGTGAATTCTTTTGCCAGTACTTCCTCCAAACGTCTTTCGACCTGGTAGCGGATATTCACCGACATGTTGAACGAAGGTTTTTCCCGGTAGAACAAAAAGCAGGTTTTATTGGACAAGATCTTTTCATTGACTTCCACCATGGCATCATACGGCTCGAATCGGCTTTCTTTGGCAAATTGCTCGATTTCAATGTAATTATTCGCGAAGGAATATTCAATGTTCGGATCTTCTTTCGCCATGATTTTCTGCTCCATCACATTGGCAGGATCGACGATCAAAACATGCCATTTCTGTTGTTCTTTTCCTCCGAACTGAAAGATTAAATAGGTGAATGTCAGAACAACCAAAGGCCCTAAAATTGCCATCAGCACAAACGAACGGCTTCCCAATCGCTCTTTCAACTCACGCAGAGCTATGATCCAACTATTTCTCATCGTTTTCGGTTGTTACAGTTGAAATAAATACTTCATTCATGGATGGAAGAACTTCCCAAGCCGCTTCAATTTTCACTTGTCCCATCAAGGTTTTTAATAAATCTTCAAAGGAATTGTCGCCTCTCATTTTTACGCGGGCAATGAACCGGTCGTCTCCCAGGATTTCCTTGTCGATCAGTTCAAATCCGATCCAGAGCGCATTCACAAATGCAATCATGTTTCCTCTGAATTTTACGGCATACTCTCCTTTTTTCTGACTTTCCTGGATTTCAGAAACGCGGCCTTCCAATACTTTCTTCGATTGATGAATCAGTACTACGCGGTCACAAACTTCTTCCACACTTCTCATATTGTGTGTTGAAATCAGGATGGTTTTTCCTTTCAATTTCATTTCCTGCAGTTCCGACTTGATCAGTTCCACATTTACCGGGTCGAATCCTGAAAACGGTTCGTCGAGTATCAATAAATCCGGCTCATGCAAAACCGCACAAATAAACTGGATTTTCTGCGCCATTCCTTTCGACAATTCCTGGATACGCTTTTTTCTCCAATCCGCACAATTGAATTTGTTGAGCCAATAGTCCAGCGAGGCATTGATTTCTGCCTTGGTCATTCCTCTCAAAGCTCCCAGGAAATGTGCATGCGCTTCTACCGTCATTTGTTTGTACAAACCGCGTTCTTCGGGCAAATACCCAATGTGTGCCAGGTGTTTTTGCTGTAACAAATCTCCGTTAAAACGGATGGTTCCCGAATCTTGTTCGATGATTTTATTGATGATCCGGATCAGCGTCGTTTTACCGGCTCCATTCGGTCCGAGTAATCCGAAGATCTCTCCTTTTTTTAAACTAAAGGAAATCTGATCAATTGCGGCTTTCCGCTCATAGCGTTTTGTAAGCTCGTGAATTTCTAACATCTAATCAAAAATGATTCATTATGACTTAAAAAGTACTTTTTTCCAGTTTTTCCATCGGTAAACCAACCAAAAAACAAGAATCATTAACGGATAAAGCAGGAACATGGTTACATACATATCCCATCCGAGCGCCGGAGGGGAAACATCCATAAACAAGGCGTCCGTTCTAAGTACTTGCCATTCATTCGTTACCAGGATGATTCCGAATAAATTATTTGCAAGATGAAAACCCCAGGACAACTCTATTCCGTCGTCCAAAATAGCAATTAATGTGGTAAATAATCCGGATACGATGTAAAAAATCACGGCTGTGAATCCAAGGATTTCTATTTCAGGATTCATCAGGTGCAATGCTCCGAAAAGTGCTCCGTTGATTAAAACAAGATAGATTCCTTTTTGGGTCGCTTTCCCGAAAAGCTGGAGTAAAAATCCACGAAAGAAGATTTCTTCAAAACCGGTTTGAATCGGTACGAATAAGATTGCAAGTATGAGTAAATAAAAGAATTTATCGCTTTGAAAATTCCATACCAGGTGATGGTTGTAATCGATAAATGTGAGGAAGAAAGAAACGAGCATCAGTGCGGACCACAAACCGAAGGAAAAGAAAAACCGCTTGAAATCAAAGTGTGACCGGGCTGTGAGGAAGGTTCGCAAAGGTCGTTGAAAAATCACTTTTGCACAAAATGCAATGGAGAGCAAGCCGATTACGAACGGAAGCATGTTTACCAGGAAATATGCGTTTTTTGAGAGGTATTTACTCAATTCTTCGATATTGGAATCTGCAGGAGCAAGCGCTGCCTTTATCAATCCAATCAGAAAGGGACTTAAAATGACTAATCCGAACACAATGACCGCAGCACTCAATAAGTAGTGCCTGATGCCAATAGTGGGTTCGAGTGGATCTGTAAATCTTCTCATTATGTAAATCTAATGAAAAGAAGTTAATTCGAAGTTATTGTCCCGCAGAAGAGCGCGGAGGGACGCAGAATGAATGCTTATTGATGATGAAGCAACAATACTGAAAACCGGTTAAAAATACGGAGATCGCTTATCTTCCGTGGACTTCGGCGCGAGTTCAATCGAACGAGGATGCAGAGTTTAGTGAACGCAAAGAAGCAAAGGACGCAAAGATGTTCCTGAACTTAAAAATACGGATAGACATCCCGCAGTGGCGGGACAAGTTACATCTATTAGCCCAGTGGTGACAAGGGTTTCAAATGTATTTCCCGCAGAGGGACGCGGAGGAGCGCAGAAATATTTGAACACGGAGAAGAAAAAGCAATGCTTTTGAAGACGAAGTATAGTCTGAAAGACGTTATGCAAGGTACAAAGGGCGCAAAGTTGTTCCTGAACTTAAAAAGATGGATAGACATCCCGCAGTGGCGGGACAAGTTACATCTATTAGCCCAGTGGTGACAAGGGTTTCAGTGAATTGAATGAGCGTTCCAAAACAAAAAAGCCGGATAGTTGTTTTATCCGGCTTTCTATGGTTGGTTCCGTTTATTGGAACATATCTTTCATTCGTTGAAAAAATCCGCGTTCGTTTTGTCCCGGATTCGGTTTGAAGTTTTCACTTGACCTTAGTTTTTCAAGAATTTCTTTTTCTTCTTTACTCACTTTTTTCGGTGTCCACACATTGATGTGTACGAACAAATCTCCGTGTCCGTATCCCTGAAGAACCGGTAATCCTTTTCCTTTCAGGCGCAGCATTTTTCCGCTTTGTGTTCCCGGTTCGATTTTGATTTTCGCTTTTCCGGTTACGGTCGGCACTTCGATGGTTTCACCCAGAACTGCATCCACGAAATTTACGAATGCTTCGTAGTGCAGGTTTTCTCCATCTCTTCGCAATTCTTCGTGCGGTTGTTCTTCGATCACTACGATCAAATCTCCCGGGATTCCGTTGAATGGTCCTGCGTTTCCTTTTCCGGAAACACTCAACTGCATTCCTTCTTCCACTCCTGCCGGAATTTCGATTTCAATGACTTCTTCCTGGCGCTTCAATCCCTGATTATCTGCATCTGCAGGTTTCTCATCGATCATTTTTCCGGCTCCCTGACACACGTTACAGGTCGACTGTGTTTGCATTGCACCCAGGAATGTTTGCGCTACACGCGTAATTCTTCCCGTACCGTTACAGGTTGAACAGGTTTTATAGGTTACACCTTCTGCATTTACCAGTTTGTTGACTTTGATTTTCTTCGTAACACCTTCTGCTACTTCTTCCAAAGTCAATTTCATTTTAACGCGCAGGTTTGTTCCGCGCACAACGCGTTGTCCGCCGCCTCTTGAACCGCCGAAACTTCCGCCACCGCCAAAAGCACCACCGAAAATATCTCCGAATTGTGAGAAGATATCGTCCATGTTCATTCCGCCGCCAAATCCGGCATTTCCACCTAATCCGGCATGACCGTATTGATCGTAACGCGCTTTTTTGTTTGCGTCAGAAAGCACTTCATATGCTTCTGCCGCTTCCTTAAAGTTTTCCTCCGCCTCAGCATCTCCCGGATTTTTATCGGGGTGATATTTCAAGGCCATCTTGCGGTAAGCTTTCTTGATTTCAGCTTCCGATGCACCTTTTGAAATGCCAAGAACTTCGTAATAATCTCTTTTATCCATAGTTAAATCACTTCTCGTGAACCAAACTTCTTAATTTCCTACGACTACTTTTGCAAAGCGAATCACTTTGTCGTTCAAGTAGTATCCTTTTTCTACATCATCGATGATTTTTCCTTTCAAATCTTCGGATGGTGCAGGCACATTTGCAATTGCTTCATGTAAATCGGAATCAAAAGCCTGGTGTTTCGCTTCCATTTGCTTCAATCCTTTCGCTTCCAGGATGTTTCTCAGTTTGTGGTGGATTAATTTAAATCCGTCCTTCACTGCTGAAAGATCTTCCGAGTTTTCATTGTTTGCGATTGCACGTTCGAAATCATCCATCACTGACAGCATTTCTTTCAACACTCCTGCGCTCGCAGTTGAAATCAATTCGATCTTCTCTTTATTGGTACGCTTACGGTAATTGTCAAATTCCGAATACAGACGTAAATATTTATCGTTCAAGGCAGCAATTTGCTCTTCAGATGAGGTTCCAGCCGATTTTTCTGACGAATTGTCAGCATTTTCAAGCTCCTCATTGACTGCTTCACTCCCATTTCCCTGGTTTTGTGTCTCAGCTTCCTGGTTAAATTCTTCGTTTTGAACTCGTTCTTCTGCCATTTTGTTACTTTTTTTGTTTCTCATTTGTCAACTACCTTGCCATTGCGATAAAACGGACAAGCTGACAGGGGGAACTGACAGAATTACTCGATTTAATTACGAATTACGAATGCCGAATTACTAATTATGAATTATCAAATTGCGCAATTTTGAGAAGTTTAATTGATTCCAGGATGTCACGATATCAGGACTCAGAAAATGGGGATAAAGAGGAAAAAAACGCTGAAAACCCCTAAAACCGCATGTTAAATCTATAACACTTTCATACTATATCTATGCTTTATCTATACTTGATCCATACTTAACCCATAGTTGAGCTATCCAGATGCGATTTTTAGCGGTTTTTAAGGTGTTTTTGATGATAGCTACTTTACAGTTGTGTAAAGAAGATTCTGCAGGTCGTTCTCGATACTACTTAATTGCGAATTTTAAAGAATGTTGTTGAGGATGAGGCTTAAGGTGATGTAATTGACGGTCTTTTCGCCGGCGTCGACGTGTAGCAGGTCGTCCATGTAGCCAATTCCGTACATCCATTTCCCGTTTGAAGATTTGTAGGTTATAACTGCCGAAAGACGTGTTTCACCATATTCGAAATGTTCCCATTTCTGAGATTTCTCTTCGAATTCGGTTGAGAATAGAAATTCACAGCCGGCAATGACTGACAGGCGTTTGTTGTGGGTTAAGGCGATTTCGCTTTGAAATTTTAGGCGGGACCTGAATGCGGAAGATACTTTCCAGTCTCTGAATTCGGGATTGTAGAATTTGCGGTATTCCTGCCGGAATGCAATGGAGGGAATCCATTTTTTCTTCCAGCTTTTGGTGATCCTGGAATACATGCGGAATTCCTGCTTGAATTTATCTTCGGCAGCTAAATAAGGGGATACTTTTTCGTATTCGTTCTGATGGCGGTAACTGGCCGCGAGTGAAATGCTCCAGGTCGGTTTGAATTTGAATTTCACTTCTTCATTCAGGACTAAAATCCCGAATCGTTCGAACACATTGTTGTTGTCTGCATTGCTTTGTCCGGCGATTCCGACATAGGTCATCGAACTGAATTTTCCTGCCGAATCCAATTGCTGATCCAGTCCCAATGCGAACCACAGGTTCATTTTGGAATTACTTCCCAGGCCGGGAGGTGTCAACTGTCCGAAAACAGCTGCGGAAGCTAATAAAGCGATCAACGTAATTTTGAATTTCATAGAAAAAGTTCAAAGGGTTCAAAAAGTTCAAACGTGAAATTAAAATCAGGCCACCGTTATGGATTACAATGACCTGATCGTATTCTTATTTGCTGATTTTTAGCAGAACGGACGGATCTTGTTTTACTCCGGCTGCGGAATAAACCACTTTCTGGTCTCCCAATGCTAAATCCACTTCGATTTCGTAATACACGTTCTTCCCGATCTCCACGCGTTTGGCGTCATCCAATCTGCCGTCTTTGTAATCTGCTTTTACTTTATTCAGAACGACTGACGGAATTGCTGCGATCTTGATTTCCTGTTCTACTTTCAGGATTGTTCCTTCTGCATTTACCCACACTTCATAGTCGTCTTTTCCCAAATCGAACTCTGCTTCGTAGATTCCTCCTTTCACTTCCCAGTCCAAATCTTTTGCGTCGGGATATTTGGTCATCACGGCATTAATCACCACCGATGGTATTTCCTGTTGGTCAATGGTTGTGCTTGCACATGAAACAAATGCAATTCCTAAAAAGCCTGTCAATATCAATCGTAACCCTTTCATAATCTGTGTGTTTTTTTTAATTTATAGGGCAAAGCTATGAGGCAAATCAGGAAAGAATTGGGAATAATGTTTCGATGATGGAAAAAATGAGTTATTCTATTGTTTTTGGGTGTTTTTTACCACATAGGAACAAAGGTCATATAGTTGTTGGGGTGTTTAGATGGCAGCTTCGCTGCACGATGAAAACCACTAAGGCACAAAGACACGAAGTATATATGCGGTAGGTTAAGTGAACCACATAGGAACATCGGGCACATAGTTATAGAGCTGAATTGGATTTGAAAAACTGGTTAGCTTAACCACATAGAGGAAGGAACCTGTATGAGAATTTAACCACAAAGACACGAAGAACACAAGGAGTTGTCGGACGAACTAAATCTGAAAACCAAGCTTCTTATTAAACACAAAGTAGAATGAAAATCGATCTAAATAACAATCTGTGGAGACAAAAATTATGTGAAACTCACTTTGAAACGATGACGGGAAATGGAACCTGAGTCGGAATTAGTTTGAGTAACTGTATGCGCATACGTGATTCTGTACCCGGAAACGTCCGTGATGGATTTTACGATCGCCAGTCCCAAACCTGTAGAGGCTTTGTCGTTGGATTCTTTGTAGAAACGTGTAAATACGGCATTTGCATTCAGGGCTTTGTCGGAACCTGAATTGGCTATTTCGAAGGATGATGCTGAAATCGTAATCTCGATGACTCCTTGTTTGAAGTTGTGCCGGATCGCATTTTTAACAAGGTTAGCCAGGAGAATGCGCGCCAATTCGGCATTCATGTTGACAATCAGGGTGGTTTCTTCGGTCAGGAAAACGTTCAATTCTTTGTGTTCGATCTGATCTTCAAAGTCGGACAAAACGTTTTTTACCAATTCGTTGAGATTGATCTTTTCTTCGTTCAGGAATTGTTTGTTTTCGATTTTGGAAAGCAGCAACAAGGATTTATTCAAGCGGGTTAGGCGTTCCAGGGTTTCAATCGTCTGGAAAACTTCTTTCACGACTTCTTCGGATAATTCCGGGTTTTCTGCCAACAGTTGTAATTTATTCAATGCAATGGCCAATGGCGTTTGCAGTTCGTGTGATGCATTTTCGATCAGTTGTTTCTGGTTGTGGTAGGAACGAATCGTGTTTTCCAATACATCCTGGATCACCGTATTGAGTACCTGAAACTCCATCACTTTTGACTGAAGCGGCTCTACTTTTTCATTTTTCCCCAGTTTAAAGCCTCTCAGGCGATTCAGGAATTCGAAAAAGGGTTTCCACATGCTTCGCAGAACCAAGACATTGATCACCAAAATCGTTACGATCAATGTGAGATAGAGCCAAAGCAGGGAATAAAACAAATCTTCGATCAAATCGTCTTCTTCCACCATCGATGAAATGACTTTGAGCTGGTAGAATTCGTTTTCCTTTGCTTCAAAAACGGTTGTTAACAAGCGCACCGGCTCCAAATCGTCTTCGTTTTCCATGTACATCAAGGTGTCTTTGTAATCATCGTAATGACTCAAGGCATGGTGTTCTTCTATTTTCCGGATGGAATAATTTCCTTCGTCGAAATTGGACTTGTAAAGTACCGTGGAATCCAACTCCGCCTGGTGAATGATCAATAACTTCGAATTGTCCAATCCGTCGTCAATGCTGTCGTGCACCTCATCAATCATATTCACGTAAAAGATCAATGCCCAGACTGACAATGCAATCAGCAAGGCAAGCGACATGAATACGATTGTGCGTTGAATTAATTTCACGATTCGATCAGTTTATACCCGACTCCGTAAATGGATTGTATTTCAATTCCGGAATCCAGGTCATTCATTTTTTTTCGCAGGTTCTTGATTTGCGAATAGATGAATTCAAAATTGTCGGATTCATCAATATTGTCGCCCCAAACATGTTCTGCAAGGGCTGTTTTGTGTACCAAGCGACCTTTATTGGAGATTAGATACATTAAAATAGCAAATTCTTTCCTGTTTAATGTGACCGGTTTACCGTAAACCGAAACGGATTGGTTGGTAATATCGGCCTGGATATTCCCGATTTCCACCAGGGCGTTTCCGTCGAATTTCTTGCGTCTGACAATGGAACGTATCCGTGCGATCAGTTCCGAGAAATGAAAGGGTTTCGTTAAGTAATCATCTGCTCCGAGATTCAAGCCTTCCAGTTTATCATCCAGAGAATTCCGGGCTGAAATAATGAGTACTCCGTCTGATTTATTGTTGTTTTTCAGTTCCTGAAGTAATTCCAGACCGCTTCCATCGGGTAAATTGACATCCAGGAGAATGCAATCGTATTCGTAAATCAGGGCTTTGTCGAGCGCTTCCTGCAAGTTCGCAGCTGATTCCACCACGGCGTTTTCTTGCTTCAGGGCACGTTCAATGGATTCGAGCATTTCCGGTTCGTCTTCTACAACTAATACTTTCATAAATCAAAGTTCTTTTAAAATTCTGAAAAAAAACTGGAATTCGGGTTGTTGTTGCAAAGGAGAATGTTAATCAAGGATGTTTTTTACCACATAGGGCACATAGAAGCCGGACTGATTGTTTACCACAAAGGCACGAGGGCACAAAAACTATTGGACAAACCTAAAAATTCCAGATGAAAAAATCTGTGTAAAATAAAACCGCAAAGGCACGAGGGCACAAGGAATTATTGGTCGAACTAAATCTAAATTTGCGTGGGGTTCATTTTACCACATAGGAACATAGGACACATAGTTGTAGAGCTGAATTGGATTTGAAAAACTGGTTAGCTTAACCATATAGGAACATAGAGCACATAGCCCTTATTTGAAATTTTAATACAGACTTTTTTAATGCGAAGTGGCGAAATTATCTACCACAAAGGCGCGAAGAACACCAGGAATTAATTGGACGAACGAAACCCGAAAACCATGCTTTTTTGTTAATCGCGATGGAGCAAAGAGCGCAAAGTGGGAGGACATTTTTATGTTCTGCCGGGTTTCTGATAAAAGCATCACGGATCATCGGGAGTATCGAGACATGGGCATTGATTCAGGAGTTTCTGATTCTCATAAGAAAAGCGGAACAAAAATACCTTCGTAAGAAATAAGCTCTAAATTTGTACTCAATTATCAGATTTCATGCTTCGTCCTTTTCGCGATGTTTTTAAGCTCATACTTTTCTGGATTGTCTGTTTTGACATTCACCGGATTCTCTTTTCGATTCACCATTTCGGGAAACTGAAGGAAGTTGGTTTGGGAGAATGGCTGCTGAGTTTTGTGTATTCTTTCCGATTGGACCTGGCAACTGCAGCCGGACTTTCTGCGATTCCGTTTTTGTTTCGTTTGATCCAGCATTATAGCAACTGGAAATGGTGGGGACGGCTTTTCAGAATCACGCTGATCGCTTCGATTGTGTTTTTGGTCCTGGTTCAGTCGGGAGAGATTGTGGCTTACGGAGAATGGAATCACAAACTGACTTCGCGTGTGTTCATGCATTTATCGCACCCGGATGAAGTGGCCCGGACGGCGAATTATTCGATGATTTTCTGGTATATTCTGTATGCCCTGATTCAATTGACGATTTACATTTTCCTTTCGCGGAAATTCTTCAAAAAAGGAAATCTGAACCTGGCAACGATCCGTCATGCATTCGAATGGCTTGCTTTGCCGGTAACTTATGCGGTGGTTCTGTTCCTGTTTTTCGTTTCGTTGAGAGGTGGATTCCAACCGGTTCCTTTGAATATCAATGCTTCGAGTTATTCCAACAAGGCCATTGTTAACGATATTTCGATCAATTCGCTTTATTTCTTCGGGAAAAGTTACCTGCTTTACAATCGTTCGGAAATCGATGCATTTATTCCGAAAGTGGATAAAGCACTTGCCCGTAAAACGGTGGAAGAATGGTACAGCTATCCGAAAGAGCATTCGAACTATTTCCTGGAAAACAACCGCCCGAACGTGGTCTTTATTGTCCTGGAAGGTTGGTCGGCTGAAGCGATCGGAAGTTTGGGACCGAACAAAGGTGCGACTCCGAATTTCGACAAACTGACGAAGAGCGGTGTGCTTTTTACCAATATTTATGCAACCGGAACGACTTCTGAAATCGGGAATTCAAGTATTTTCAGTGGTCATTACACGCTTCCGGAAGTCTCGATTTCCATGCAGCCTGAGAAACACCGCAAACTGCATTGCCTGAATGAAGACATGGAAGCCTGGGGCTATCACAGTTCCTACATTTTCAGCGGCGATTTGAAGTACGGAAACATCGGCGGATATTTCATGGATCACGGTTTTGATGTGGTGAAGGATGAAAACGATTTTCCTTCCGATCTTCCGCGCGGAAAGCTCAACTTTTACGACCGCGATTTGTACAAGTTCCTCATCAAAGAAATCAACGATAACAAAAAGCCTTTCATGCAATGTGCTTTCACTGGAAGTACGCACGCTCCGTATGATCAGCCGAAAGGAAAAGGAAAACATTTCACCGGTGAAGAAGCCGATTTCATGAATTCCCTGGTTTATGCGGACGAATGCCTGGGTGAATTCATTCAAAACTGTAAGAAATATCCGTGGTACAAGAACACTTTGTTTGTTTTTGTTGCGGATCACGGACATGCTGCACCGGGAATGGTTGATCCTGGAAGAGGAAAATTCTATCACGTTCCGCTTCTATTCTACGGTGAACCGATCAAAAAAGCGTATCGCGGAAAACGCATGCATACGGTCGGGTCGCAGGCAGATATTGCTGCAACGCTGATTTACCAAATGAAAGGTGAACCTGCACGCTATCCGTACAGCAAGGATTTGATGAACCCGAAAGTGCCTCAATTTGCGTTCCATGCCATTATCCGCGGATACGGCTGGGGAACGGACAAAGGGAACTTCACGTATTACATGGAACAGAAGATTGTGGGTGACAATACCTATTCGCCGAAGGACTTTAAACGCGAAGAATTGAACTGTTCTTACTTCCTGAATACGCTTTACGAAGATTATAAAAAATTGTAAGTTCTTCTGATTTATTGAATTGTCGGGAAAAGAGCCGTACCTTTGTAGCCCTATTGTTGTAAACATGTCGTCCAAATTGATCAATATCCGGAATTTAAACCTTGAAGAACTGAAGGCTGCTATCGTTGCATTCGGGGAACCCGCGTTTCGCGCAAAGCAGGTGTATGACTGGATTTGGAAGAAACAGGTTCACTCTTTTGAGGCAATGGGAAACATCGGGAAAAGCTTGCAGGAGAAATTGCAAGAGGCTTTTTATTTCGACGGAATTACGGTAGAGGATCAGCAGATTTCCAGCGATAAAACGATTAAATGTGCTTTCGGAATTGAAGGTCAGGCGCAGGTAATTGAAGGTGTTTTGATCCCGACCACTTCCCGGATGACGGCTTGTATTTCTTCCCAGGTCGGATGTAGTTTATCGTGTGCATTCTGTGCTACCGGCCGACTTAAAATGATGCGCAACCTGAGTGCCGGAGAAATCGTGGACCAGGTCGTTTACCTGAAGAATTTAGCGACTGACAAATACAACACCAACCTTTCCAATATCGTTTACATGGGAATGGGCGAACCGTTGCTGAATTACAAGAATGTGGTTCGCAGTACGGAAATCCTGACCGATGAAAACGGTTTGGGGATGTCTCCGAAGCGCATCACGGTTTCCACTGCCGGAATTGCCAAAATGATCAAAAAACTCGGCGACGACCAGGTGAAATTCAACCTCGCATTATCGCTGCACGCAGCAAACGATGGGAAGCGTTCCCAAATCATGGATATCAACGATACCAATAACCTGGAAGCGCTTTCAGAGGCTTTATTGTATTTCCATGAAAAAACAGGATCACGCGTAACCTTCGAATACATCATTTTCAAGGATTTCAACGACGGTTTGGAAGACGCCCGCGAACTGGCCGATTTTGCCAAAGTGGTTCCCTGCAAGATCAACATCATTGAATATAACCCGATTGACGACGGCGAATATCAACAGGCAGATCGCCAGAAAGTAGACGATTTTGCACGTTTCTTAGAGGAAAAATGTAACCTGATTGTGAATGTGCGCAGAAGTCGCGGAAAGGATATCGATGCAGCTTGCGGACAGTTGGCGAACAAGAACAAGATGATTGATAAGCGGGTTTTGAAAGCTTGATTCAATTGCGAATTGCGAGTTCCTAATTATGAATTATTGTCAGATTGATGGTATTCAATCGGATTTTCACCAAGTTTACCCAAGCCGAATTACGAATTAATTTCTTTGATCTGGTGTTCTAAAAACGCCTTCAATTCAGAAAACAAGATCTCACGGGCGCGGACTTCATCGTTATCTGCTAAAAAACGTAAGATGCTTTCCTGCCATGTTGCAGCCGGTTTCGGAGATTTAGCCTGAATCCAATTCCGGAAGTCAGTGTTTAAATCCATTTTCAAAGTTGTATCCAATCCCAGGAAATACCCGTTGATCAAAGCCGCTAACTCGCGGTAAGTATCCGATACACCATACATCAGCGGCCTTTTTTCGATATGTTCTATGCGGAGGAGGATTTCTGGAAGGTTGTTGTTCATACTCAAACAATTTCATCATTTAACCCGGTTATTATCTCAATCAAAGTGAAATTCTCCGGATATGAATCAAACATTGCAAGAAGTTGGAATAACGATTCCGCTTCCCAGGCATGATTTTTCAGATTGATTTTTTTGAGCTCTAAATTAAGATTATCTTTTGTAACAGATTTACCAAGAAAAGCTTCTACCATTCCGCAATATTCCTCCAAAGTCTTTGCTTCAACGGGCCAATCATTTATTGATTTGAGAATAATGTCCAACTTATTCTCTAAACTTTTGTTATTCAACGTTTCTAGTTTTTCTTGAGCGAACTCTATAGTTATTCCTCCCATCTACATTTTTATAAATCTCAAAATCATTTAGTTAGTACAAGCTTCAAGCTAGCGCCAACTTTAATTTTATCGAGCTGCTGCATTCTATACTCTCGGGTATTTAATCAATGTTTTTTTAATTGAATCCATCCATTCTTTTGAAAATGAATTTGATTCCAGTTCTAACATCCTAACCATTTTATTGATTTTATCAGATTTTAGATCATTATTAATATCCTTCAAAAAACGGAGCATCGCCCCATATGACTGTTGGCAATCAACTTTAACCTCATTATCCCGAAACATCTTTAAAAAAACGTTTTCCCAAACAGATTTCATACCTGAGTCCATTGGTAATCCGTCATTCGGATTAATTGCCATACTACCTAATAAGGCTCCCAAATCATCTTGGTTTTGGCTGTACGTAAAATACAGGCCATCTAAAAAATCACACATAGAAGCGTAAGCTTCAAAGGAGTCAATTGTTATTATTGGGTCATCCATGTATTTTATATTTCATTTAGTTGGCGCGAGCTTGAAACTCATGCTAAATTACTTCAAAATTCAACTTCCCATTAAATCAATTTCTAAAACAGTCTGGTCGCCGGAGTAATTCCTGGCGCTACTGTATTTCCATTCCGCAGGATTCGTAACGAAGCCTTCTTTTACCGGGTTATTGTGAATGTAATTTACTTTCTGTTCCACAACCCAATTGCTATACACTTCGATCGGTTGATTATTTTGTTGCCAAAGCTGGTATTTTTTGACATTGCTATTCTTTGTTCCGGCATCCTCAAATAACTTTAACAAGTAGTTTTTTCTGCTTTCTCCTGGATTTTCAGCTATTGTCTTCAGTAATTTACGAGAGGTATACCCTTTAAAATCCCGAATAAGGCTCGATGGATCATTTTGAGTGGAACGAAAAAGTAAATGGACATGATTTGGCATAAATACATAAGCATATAACTCCATTCCTTTATGTTTACGACAATAAGTAATTGATTCTGCCAAAATACTCAAGTAAATTTCCCGGGTAAAAAGATCCACCCAATTGACCGTAGCGAAACTTACAAAATAGGCAGCTTCCGGTTTTCTGAATTTATATTTCCTGCTCATTTACTTTAAGTTAGTAAAAAAACTGGTTTGTTTATTAAAATTCAGAATTCACGTTAGCACGAGCTTGAAGCTCGCGCCAGCGAGGGGAAATGATGCACTAAGTATACTATATAGTTTTTCATTGCGTAAAAAATGAATGCTGGTTTTCAATAAATTAATTTTCCAAAAAGTACTCTGACGTAAATCTAGAACATTACCGGGGCTTTCCAGCATCTCGTTTTGATTTTTAAAGTAAATTTGTAAGCATGACAGTAAAGGAGATCTTAGCGCCCATCGAAACCGAAATGAAATTGTTCGAAGTTCGTTTCCATGAGAGCATGAAATCCAAAGTTCCTTTGCTGGACAAAATCACGCATTACATCATCCGGAGAAAAGGGAAGCAAATGCGCCCGATGTTCTTGTTTCTGACAGCTAAAATGCTCGGGGAAATCAACGAAAAAACCTATCAGAGTGCTTCTTTGGTGGAATTGCTTCATACGGCAACATTGGTTCACGACGATGTGGTGGACGATGCCAACGAACGCAGAGGTTTTTTCTCCGTCAATGCCTTGTGGAAAAACAAAATCGCTGTTTTGGTCGGTGATTACATGCTTTCACGCGTGTTACTCCATTCATTGGAAAACGACAACGTCAGAGCGCTGCAGATTGTGGCTCGTGCCGTAAGGGAAATGAGTGAAGGGGAATTACTACAGATTGAAAAAGCGCGAAAACTGGACATTACGGAAGAAGTTTACTTCGAAGTAATCCGCCAGAAAACAGCCAGTTTGATTGCAACTGTTTGTGAATCAGCAGCAGCTTCTGTAGATCGTGAGGATATGGCTGACCGCATGCGCCGTTTCGGGGAATTGGTTGGTTTGGCATTCCAGGTGAAGGACGATATTTTCGATTACGGAACTCCGGGAAACATCGGGAAACCGACCGGAAATGATATCCGTGAACGAAAAATAACCTTGCCGCTTATTTATGCGCTTCAACACAGTGATAAAGCAGTTCGAAAAGAACTCATGAACATTGTGAAAAATCACAACGAAGAGAAAAAGTACGTACAACGTGCCATTCAGTTGGTCATTAATGCCGGAGGAATCGAATATGCACACAAACGGATGATGGAGCTGAAAACGGAAGCACTCGAATTACTGACCGACATTCCCGATTCAGAATCCAAAAGAGCGTTGATCGGTTTGGTGGAATACACCGTTACGAGAGACAAATAAAAAGTAAAAAGGCAAAAGACAAAAGTGATAAATTGAACCATTTGAACTTTTAGCACCTAAGATCAGAATTTCCTTTTCAATTTTACCTTTTACATTTTCAATTATATTCAATCAACCCATCAGGAAGAATTTACGTTCTGAAAAGATAAATGCATTTTGCTCCCTGATAATTATCGGGATTAAGTATCTTTGAATTAATATTAAAATCACATGAAGCAATTAGTTGGTCTTATTTTCATTACGGCTGTTTCACTGGCTGTCGGCAGCTGTGGAGAAGAAAAAAAAGCTCCTAAAAAAGAGAACACAGAAGATTTGGTGGAAATCAAAAACGGAATTTACACGGAATATTATCCGGGAAGAAAAGCAGTTAAATTCAGAGGACCACAAGATGATCACAAACAACGAAACGGTCGTTGGTTTTTCTATGACGAACGTGGAAATGAGCTTTCCATGACAGAATATATCAACGGAAAAAAACACGGGTTCATCTTCGTGCGCTACCCGAGCGGTACAATGCGCTACACCGGAGAATTCAACATGGACGTGGAATCCGGACTGTGGAAATTCTACAAAGAAGACGGATCACTTTTGTCTGAAAAAGATTACGGAAACAAAGAAATTATTCAATAAGAGAAAGCACTGCTTTCGATAAGGGCCAGCCGGAAGGCTGGTGAAGACCGAGCAAAGCAATGACAAATTGCTTTAAGTAAGAGATAACAAGCGTTAGCGCAGATCAAAGAATAAATAATAGTATGTCACGCATTCCCCCGCATATTATCGATGAAATCATGCAAACTTCCCGGATCGAGGAAGTGATCGGGGAATTCGTGAATTTAAAAAAGTCAGGATCAAACCTCAAAGGATTAAGCCCGTTTGTGGATGAGAAATCACCTTCATTCATGGTTTCTCCTGCGAAACAGATCTTTAAATGCTTTTCTTCGGGAAAAGGTGGAACGGTCGTGAGTTTCCTGATGGAAAAAGAACACTTTTCCTATCCCGAAGCACTTAAGTGGCTTGCCGACAAATACGGAATCCAGGTTCCGGAAGACAAACCGCAGACTGCGGAGGAAATGGCTGCCATTACCGAGCGCGAAAGTTTATACATCATCAATGAATTCGCGAAGGAACATTTCATGCACAACATGCATGATACGAACGAAGGACAGAACATCGGTCTCTCCTACTTCGAAGAACGCGGGTTCCGGGCGGATATCATCAAAAAATTCCAGCTCGGGTACTGTTTGAATTCCGGTGACGACTTCACCAAAGCCGCGCTGAAAAAAGGATACAAAAAAGAATACCTGGAATCTGTCGGTCTAACGAAAACCAAAGAAGACAGAAGTTTCGACTTCTTCCGCGGTCGTGTGATGTTCCCGATTCACTCCATTTCCGGGCGTGTTCTCGGATTTGGTGGACGAACCCTGATCACCGATAAGAAAATCGCGAAGTATTTCAACTCTCCGGAAAGTATTATTTACAACAAGAGTGAAATCCTGTACGGTTTGTACTTTGCGAAGGGCGATATTATCAAATACGACAATTGTTTCTTGTGTGAGGGCTACACGGATGTTATTTCGATGCACCAGGCCGGTGTTGCCAATTCAGTGGCTTCTTCCGGAACTTCTTTGACCAAGGAACAAATCAAACTGATTAAACGCTACACGCAAAATATCACGATTTTGTATGATGGTGACGCGGCCGGAATCAAAGCCTCTTTCCGCGGGATCGACCTGATTTTGGAAGAAGGAATGAATGTGAAAGTCGTTCTGTTCCCGGATGGCGACGACCCGGATTCTTACTCGAAAAAAGTAAGCACCACGGAGTTGCTGGATTTCATCAAAGCCAATACGAAGGATTTTGTCACCTTCAAAACTTCCTTACTTCTTGAAGAAGGAAACAATGATCCGCTTCAAAAAGCACAGATTATCCGTGAAGTGGTTCATTCTATTTCCCTGATTCCGGATCAGATTACGCGTTCCGTTTTCACAGCAGAAATTGCGCGTGTTTTCGCCATTGATGAAAGCATCGTAATCAACGAGCTGAATAAGCTTCGTAAAAACCAGATCGCCAAAGAACTGGATGAGCCGGTTATTGCTCAAAATCCGGAACTGACGGATACTTTCGTTTCTCCAACGGCGCAGGCAACAACTGCAACCGAGAGAAAAACACCCTATTCTACCGAAGAATATGAATTGATGCGCATTTTGGTGAAATACGGCATTTTCGCCATTACAACCGATCACATCGACGAACACGGAATGGCCCATATGGTAGAAGTCAGCGCGGCAGAGTTGATTCATCATGAGTTGACAAAAGACGAACTGACCTTTCAATTTCCGCTTTTCCAGGAAATGTATCAGCAGATTGTAGACGGTTTGGCTACCAAAACACTGTATAAGATATCATTCTGGCTCCGGCATGAGAACCCGGAAATTGTTCAGTGGATCACCGAAATTGAAACCGAACAATACGAATTAAGCCCGAAATGGCTTTCCAAATACAATGTAGACACCAATCGCGAAATCGATAAGTTGAAAACTACGGTCATGAATGGAATCTACGCATTCAAGAAATTACGCGTTATGCAGCGCATCGAACAAATTCAGAAAGAGCTTGGTGAATTATCCGAAAACTTGACTGATGAACAACTGCGCGACTTGCTTTCAGAACAAATCGTCCTGGAGCGCGTCAAAATGTCGATTGCAGGTAAATTGAATCAAACAATTATTCATTAACCGGGTATGAGTGAATTTTTATTTTGGCTGGGACCTTATCAGGTTTGTATGTGGAACATCATCATCATAGCCATTTCCTTTTTCGGAGCCTATGTCTTGAAAAAACTCTTTCGCCGTTCCGTAAAACGTTACCTCGCGTCTGCAAATATTCCCCTGGAAGGTAGAAAGGCTATTTGGCTCAGACTCTTAAGTCAAAGTGGATTCGCATTGGCAGGATACATTTCCGTCATGAGTTTCAACATCAACAATGAAGATGTTACTTTCCAGGAATTCCTGGATTTCAACCTGATCAACACTTCCAAAATCAAGATCAGTTTTGAGAATATCATATTCGTCATCCTGATCATTTTCGGTGCGCGGGTAATGCTCAATATTGCGCGCCTGTTCATTCAGCGCAGGTTCAAACGGGCAAAAAGATCCGAAATCGGAACCGAATATGTATATGTTCAGGTGGCCAAATACGTTATCACGATTATCGCATTCATCTGGATTTTAGCAGCTTTGGATGTCGATGCGAAAATCTTCCTCGGAGGTTCAGCCGCCTTATTGGTCGGAATCGGACTTGGACTTCAGGATGTGTTCAAAGACATGTTTTCCGGACTTGTGTTGCTTTTTGAAGGAAGTATCCGCGTAGGAGATGTGGTGGAAATCAACGATGGAAAATCCTCCGAACCGATGGTCGCAAAGATTATCAAAATCAATGTACGGACCACACAAATCGAAACCCGCGACGGGAATGTTCTCATCGTACCGAATGCCAAATTCACGCAGGAGTACATTGAAAACTGGAGCCACGGAAGCACCCTTTCCCGTTTCCGAATTCCGGTTACTGTTGCTTACGGAAGTGATACCCATTTAGTGAGTGAATTGCTGAAACAAGCCGTATTGAGCCATCCGAAAGTGAATAAATCAGGAGATATCAGCGTCCGCTTGAACAATTTCGGAGAAAACGGACTTCAAATGGAAATCATGTTTTGGGCCGATCAAAGCTGGGACATCAACATCTACAAATCGGAAATCCGCTTTGAAATCGATCGTTTATTCAGACACTACAACATCCGGATTCCTTATCCGCAACGGGATGTGAGGATTTCTGAAAGTTCTGTTGAGTCGAAAGACTGAAAGCTTTGAGCCCTGTGTTTTTACCTTTCAAAAGCTGATTGATCAATTAAGGGCATAAGATGTACTTTTCCGGAATTGAAACGAGAATAATCTTGAGGACACAACTTTAGAATGGTCCTTACGCTGAAAGTGTCAGAAAACAAATGAGTGAAGCGAAAAAAAGCATTCCCTGTTTGAGCTGACGAAGGAAGCGAGTTTCGAATGCTTTCGCGGAAAGACATGTAGTTTTCAAGCTTTCGAGTACAGACCTAGACCTTTTTGCTTACTTTTTGGGGCGATGCCAAAAAGTAAGAAGAGTTAATAATCGATACTACGATGTACCGTTAAATGGGAAATCACCCTTCAAAAGCTGCGCTTCTCCTAAATTATTTCCGCACTAATCCCGGATGTCCGGGATCATAATTTAGTCTTCAAAAGCTGCGCTCCTCCTAAATTATTTCCGCACTGACGTTTGTCATAATTTAGTCTTCAAAAGCTGCGCTCCTCCTAAATTATTTCCGCACTGACGTTTGTCATAATTTAGTCTTCAAAAGCTGCGCTCCTCCTAAATTATTTCCGCACTGACGTTTGTCATAATTTAGTCTTCAAAAGCTGCGCTTTTTCTTATATTTGCCCCTATGAAAGGAGAAATTAAAGCAGTTATTGATGCGATGAGCAAACGTTTTACGTCGCATCCCTGGCATGGAATTGAAATAGGTGAAAAACAACCGGCAATCGTCAATGCCTTTATCGAAATCATTCCAGCCGATTCGATTAAATACGAAATTCACAAACCATCCGGTTATATCATGGTCGACAGACCTCAAAAATTGTCCAATCACATGCCTTGTTTGTACGGATTTGTTCCGCAAACATATTGTGATACGGAAGTTGCTGCTTTTTCAAATGAGAAAACAGGACGAACAGACATCGTTGGAGATGGTGATCCATTGGATATTTGTGTGCTTTCAGAGCGTTCATTCAACCACGGAAACATTTTGTGTGATGCAAAAGTGATCGGAGGTTTACGCATGATTGACGGTGGTGAAGCAGATGACAAGATCATTGCTGTTTTAAAAGGAGACCAGGCTTATGGTGATATCAATGATCTGAGCGACATGCCGAAAATGGTAATCGACCGCGTACGCCACTTCTTCCTGACTTACAAAGATTTGGACGGAGGTGCTAAAAACGTAGAAATTACACACGTTTACGGTAAAGAGGAAGCTTTTGAAGTGATCAAACGAGCAAATAACGATTACAAAAATAAATTTGGAGATGCCAACGAAAATCTGGCAACTGCATTAGAGAAATTGTTGGGTTAATCCCAACATTTTTTTTGTTTAACCATTATAAAAACCTGTAGTATGAAAAAGGTATTCGTTTCAGCAATTTTAGCGATTGCTTTCGGTTCGGTATCCAATGCGCAATTGGCACCGCAACCAAGTCCCTCCGGTAAATTGGAGCAAAAAGTAGGTCTTACGGATCTTTCTGTTGAATATTCAAGACCAAGTAAAAGAGGTCGTGTAGTTTTCGGAGACATCGTTCCTTTCGGGGAAGTTTGGAGAACGGGAGCAAATGAAAACTCGAAGTTCACCAACTCTGACGTTTTGATTTTCGGAAAAGATTCTTTGAAACCGGGAACGTACGCACTTTACACCAAACCTGCAAAAGATTCGTGGGATTTGATTTTCTATACGGATGTAACAAACTGGGGAACTCCGGATGTTTGGGACGACAAAAAAGTAGCTTTGAAAGTCAATGCGAAAGTGAAGAACCTAAGCGAATCAGTCGAAACATTTACGATTTCAATTGATGGTTTGGAATCCGTTAATGGCGGAACATTAACATTGAAATGGGATCAAACTTCGGTTTCCTTCCCTTTTACTGTTCCTACAGATGCAAAAGTAATGGCAAACATCAACCAAATGATGGCAGGTCCTTCTGCAAACGATTACATCAGTGCGGCAAGTTACTACCTGGAGAACAAGAAAGACTTGAAAAAAGCATTGGAATGGGCTACAAAAGCAGCTGATATGAATCCGGAAGCTTTTTGGATCTTCCGTACAAAATCATTGATCCAGGCAGAATTGGGTGACAAAAAAGGAGCCATCGAATCTGCTAAAAAAGGATTGGCCCTGTCTGAGAAAACAAAATACGACAACTACACCAAACTATTCAAGGAATCCTTGAAAGAATGGTCGAAATAACACACACGAATCCCTCTGCAAAACAGAGGGATTTTTTTTGATTGCAATTTCAATCCGCGCATGATTTTGTGTGGATTCGTCCAGGTAGTTATCGACTGAACTTGCGCTATTGGGATTGCGAATGGGCGATTTGAATCTCGAATTCTCAAGGTGGATGGGATTTGTCAGATCAGGTGTGTAAGTTTGGACTTCAATGCTCTGTTATTTCCTGAAAAATTTGAAATAATTGCTTTTTTAAAAACCCGTTGTACAATAATACCATATTGTAAAATGAGCAGTTTAATATTGAAATCCTAACACAGGAAAACACATTACACACAGATTACTAACGACTTAAACCTACTATTCCTTGACTCCCAATAATTTCCACACCGATCCATCAGCTATCGGGACATAATTCACAATGAATAAAAATGGTCCTTTTCTTGCTACACAATTTTTATGTAATTTAGATCAAGTCGATTAAATATGAGAATTGGATTCATTATTTGTGCTTTAACCTTCTGGATATACGGATTTGGACAGCAAACCATTTCCGATGATGTATTTGATTTCGGTAAAATCAATGCCGGATCCAAACGCTATGTCGATCTGAATATCGGGAATCCCAAAACTCAAAAAATCTATGTGCTACGGGTCGAACACAGTCCTGAAGTAACTTACCGCCTGACTTCGGATCTCATTCTTCCCGACTCATCCGTTCATCTGAGACTACAGGTCAATCCGAAAAAAACCGGGACATTCAATTTTGTAGTCAAGCTGCATTTAAGTGATCAAACCAGTGCACCGATTGTCTATCAATTGAAAGGAAACCTGACCGAAGAACTTTCGGGCGACGGTTACCTGACGCAATGTCCGGACTTCAATGCGATTCCTGCTAAATCGAACAAATCAAGCGACCTTGAAATCATTACCATTGACAAAGAAACCAAGGAACGGCTTTCAAAAACAACGGTGAGTATCATTCATAACGGTCAGCCCAGCGGTACCTGGATTACCGGAAAACTGGGGGTATTCAGGGAAAAACTTCCTCCCGGATTCTTCTACTTCATTGTCAGTAAAGAAGGTTATCTCACCAAAGAAGCCGGAGTGTATGTTGGACCGGAAATTTCTGAGATTACCATTCCGCTTTCGAAAGATCCGAAATATGGTCAGCCTGTCCCAACTCCAAAACCGGAAACAGATTCAATAGATATTGCACAGGAACTTCCGAAACAGGAAGCTCAGAAAAAACTGGACGAGCAAATGGCCAACGAAAATATCGATACGATTGCAACGAAAATCATTCCGGAGCTGGCTTCCATTCCGGCGGAAAACTTCGATGCGGATTATTTCAGGGATGTCAACGTGATCTTCGTTCTGGATGTTTCAAGTTCTATGAAAATGGGCGAAAAAATGGAACTTCTGAAGTATTCGTTGAATCAATTGGTTGCCAAACTGAGGCCGCAGGATAAAATGGGATTGGTAACGTATGCCAACACAGCGGAAGTTTTCCAGGTTCCGACATCCGGTGATCAGAAAGCAGCACTTCAAAAGTCCATTTCGGATTTAAAACCACTTGGAATGACGGCCGGGGGAAAAGGAATCAAACTGGGCTATAAAGAAGTGATGAAAAACTATGATCCGAACAAAGCCAACATCGTAATCATTATTACAGACGGGGCTTTCAACAAAGATTCGGAAGATTATCAGAAAACCGTTCAGAAATACGCCAAGCAAGGAGTCATTTTTTCCGTTGTAGGAATCCAGACCCGGGAAAAAGATGCGGTGTTGATGAAAGAAGCTGCAGAATTCGGGCACGGACGTTTTGTTCCGATTCAAAAGCTGGCAGATGCACATACGAATCTGACCCAGGAAATCCGAATAGCATCCTTTAGAACGAAAAAATAATCATTTTACTCTTGTTTTTTAGTCAAAAAACCTTATATTTGAGTTAACTGGACTTAAACAGATATTTTAGTTCAAATAAAACCCGATAAATGAAACACTTATTCACAATATCCATCGTCCTTTCATTCTGTTTGCTATTCAGTCGGCAAGGAATTTCACAGGAAAAAGGAACCAGTGAAGTTTACGCAGGAGTCGGCTTGCTGACCACCAACATGATTCTCAACCTGGGTTCCGAACTTTTGGTTACGGGATTTTCCGCAGGGCATGTCACTTATCCGAACAGTAAAGGAATTCCGGCAATCGGGATCGGTTATAAAATTGCTCCGGCAGATCGCTGGATGGTTTCATTCGACACCTATTACGAATCCAGTAAATCAGATGTGTTTTTTGGAGATTTGCAAGATGGAAATGTCCGGTATTCGTACCTGACACTTGGATTGGGAACCGATTATCACTATGTATCAGGTTCCTGGTTTCAGATGTATTCAGGGCTCGGAATTGCCTATACGCTGGAAAATGCGCGTTACGACGGTTCGAACAACGATATCCGGGACAGCAAACACAACTACATTAATTTCCACCTCAATGCACTTGGTTTCAGGTTTGGAAAAGCCTTCGCTGCTTTTGCAGAAATCGGTTTCGGATACAAAGGCTTATTACACGCCGGATTGTCTTATCAATTCTGATTCTTTCGGATTTGGATTACCCCAACTTTTAAAAGGTCATTTTGAATAGATTAAAAACAGGATCGGATTCACAATTAGTTTTTAGATTTGCAGCAGTTTTAAAAAAACACGAATGAAATTCTCCTTCTTAAGGAAAAAGTGGTTCAAAATACCTTACACTATCCTCCTTTACGGCTTTGCAGCTTACGGTTTTATCCTCACAGCAACTTATTTCGCGGTCAAATTCAATTGGACAAATGAAAGCGGTTCCGTGGATGCAAACAACCGCTATTTTGCTGAAATGCACGATAAATACGATCAATCGTTCAAAGTTGATTCCGTATCAATGGTTAAACACCGCTTTGAAGTTCTGAACCGGATCATGCTGGTAAATGAATTCTATCCGAAAAATGCCAATTACATTCTTTCGGTTTACAATGCGAATAAAGATGAAAAGCTGGCTTTGCGAATGCTGGATGCAGTAGATCTTCAGCTGAGAAAGAACAAATCGTATCAGAAAGCTTTGTCGAAATGGAAACACAAACAAAAAAATGCGTCCCAAAAAGCGACCGGGCTGAGCGTTTTCGAATGGATGAACATTGCAGAATGGCAGGATTTCAAACAGGCAGTCAGCAAAGACAAGAAATACATTGATTCGGTTTACCACGTTACGGGAGTTGAGCCACGCTTGATTGTTGCCTGCCTGGTCGGAGAACAAATCCGTTTGTTTAATTCGGGTCGTGAGTCCTACAAACGCTACATCGGTCCGCTGAAAGTACTGGCATTGGAAAATCACCTTTCCTATGGAGTAACCGGGATCAAAAACGGAACGGCAATTACAATTGAACGCTACCTGAGAGAGAGAAACAGCCCGTTCTACCCGGGAGAAAAGTACGAAGCATTACTGGATTTCGATTCAACAGTGAATTACGCCACTAAAGCGAATGACACATTGGATATCAGGCTTCAACGTTTGGTTCAATGGGAAAATCATTATTATTCGTACCTCTATACGGCCTTGTTTTTGCGTCAGATGAAAGCTCAGTGGGAAAAAGCCGGTTATCCGATCGAGAACAGACCTGAAATTCTGGCTTCTCTGTTTAACCTCGGATTTCAGCGCTCGGTTCCGAAACCAAATCCTGCCGTCGGAGGTTCTGTTTACAAGATCAAAGACACGGATTATACGTTTGGATCTGTGGCTTACGAATTCTATTACAGCGGCGAATTGGCGGACGTATTTCCCTATAAGAAAAAGAGCTTTGACGAACCGCGAACCGTCATAACCAGAACAAAACCCGAAACGGAAGAATAAAGCTAATTTCTTGAATTTGAAATAAAAAAATAGTTTAGAGCTATTGGATTTCAAATAAAATTACTTTTTTTACCGGACGAAACACTATTCACACATGAGAACCAGCAAATACATACTTACAGCGGATGATTACGGGGCGATTGATTATATCGACCAGGGAATCATCAAGGCAATCCGCGCTGGAAAAATCAATTCCGTAGCTTGTTTTGCAACACGTTTCGAGCGAAACGGCGAACTGGAACTTCCCGAGCGGATCCAAAAACTATTAGACTTAAAAAAAGAAGGTTTCGAATTTTCCATCGGCTTACATTTTTGCATTTCGGCAGGTTTCTCGAATGATGTAGACACTATGCTTTACGGCAATTCCCTGACAAAAGAAAACAAAGCAAAAAAGCGTCACGATTTCAAGTCAGCAGTCAATTACCGGTTCAACCAGGTAAAGGAAGAGCATTTGGAAAAGGAACTTCGTTCACAGATCAAAATTCTCCAGGATTTATTGGGCGATATACCCATTGATTCCATTTCAAATCATCATGGTTTGGTTTATATCAATACCAATTTATTCCGGCCTTACGCCAGAGTTGCTGCCGAATTGAATATTCCCATCCGTGCGCCATTAACCTGGCGAAAAGCGGATTTGAAAGTCAGCAACTGGGATAGAAAAATGTTCAATCCGACAATTCGTGAAGGAATCAAACTGAAAATGCTGGATCAATTGAGAAATGCGTTGGATTCAAAAAGCCGGATCAAAATTTCTCAGAACCTGGATCTTCTTCATCCGACGTGCTTGGTAGATGAATTTTACGGTCAGCCCTTCAAACCGAACCTGGAGCAATTGTTTCAATCCTTCAATGATGCGACATTCAGCGCGGAATTCATGTTCCACCTGGCAGATGCAGAATACCGTGTCCAACAAGGTTTGAATGAGGATCAAAGTGGCGATATCAAAACATTCAGCGGAATCGATAGTGGCTATTTCAAATGGCGCGAAATGGAATTTAATACCTTAATGAACACGGATATTCCTGCTAAACCGACACGTACTGTGTTCAGAGGTTTGCAGGAAATCGACCGTGAAAAACCGATTTGGTTGGTGAATGCCCGGAAATAAACGTCGCAGTGAGTTTCAAGGGATAACAAGGTAAAGAGAGTGGATTAGTTCACCACTCTCTTTTTTATTTATTATTGATATCATTTTTCAATAGTCCACTGATTTTCCCCTTGAAAAAACACAAATAGACATCCCGCAGTGGCGGGACAAGTTATATCTATTAGCCCAGCCACAATAAGGCTTTCAGGCAATTCCACCAGGAACAAAACTCCATCTTTAGCCTACCCACTTCCCAAACCTCCGAAATCTCCCTTTATTACAGAAAAATAACATCCATTTGACTCGATTTAGAGCGAAAAAAGACATATTTGTGCTCGTTATTCTTCAATTTCAATATCCAAGCTTATGATTCGCGTATTTTACACACACGAAAATGAACTGGTTTGGGAAAAATATCCTGAAAAAGTAGTACTGGATCCGAACCGCAATTATTTGTGGATTGATCTGTTACACGCCAGTCAGGAGGAAAAGCAACACGTTTGTGACTTCTTCCAGGTAAAACTTCCGACTTACAAAGAAGCCGTCGAGATTGAGAGTAGTTCGCGTTATTCGGAAGATGGTGTTTCCATCAAAGCTAACAGTGGATTTCTCAAAGAAGAAGAACAGCCCCGGATTCACCAGGTTTCTTTCCTATTGAAAGGAAACACCCTTTTTACCGTTCGTACGGTCGAATTGCAATCCTTTGCGGAAGTTGTCAAAAAGATCAAGGTCGCGCGCCAGGATTTTATCCGTTCGGGTTCACAAATCTGGGTTTTGTTATTGGAAACCCGCATTGACCTGGATGCCGATTACATTGAAAGCTTGACCCGCGTTACCAATGTGATCAGCAGAAAAGTACAGAGTTTATCCGATCCGGAGGAAAAAACGCTTCGTAAAATCGCAGAATTACAAGAAAACACCATTTTGATTCGTGAAAGTATTACGGACAAGCAACGTTTGATTTCTGCCCTGATGCGTTCTCCTTTCATCGATCACGATACGGGAGAGCGTTTACGCGTCATTATGAAAGATGTCATGTCGCTGCTTCAGCACACGCAATTCAGTTTTGAACGATTGGAATATTTACAGGATACGTTGATGGGTTTGGTGAACATCGAACAAAACAAGATCATCAAGATCTTTACAGTCGTTTCGGTGGTTTTCATGCCCCCAACCTTGATTGCGAGTATTTACGGGATGAATTTCCGCGTAATGCCTGAATTGAACTGGTCGTTTGGTTATCCGGTTGCAGTGATTCTGATGATTGCTTCTTCTGCTCTGACCTTGCTTTATTTTAAGCGGAAGAAATGGCTTTAAAATAAAAAGCAGGGGTGAAAAATTTTTCACCCCTGCTTTTTATCACACTGAATCCTATTACTTGGTAACAGGAATAGTTGCTGTAATTTTGATATTATTTCCAACGTCTCCACCTGATTTCCCTACGTTGTATGCAGAACGGTCGATGGTGAATGTTGCAACAAACTTCCCTTTATTTCCCGATTTGGAAAACGTAAACGGAATCGTTATATCCTTTGTCACATCTTTGACCTGCAATTTTCCTTTTACGGAATAACCAGATGTGGTCTTTTCGAAAGAAGAAGAAGTGAATTTGATATTCGGATATTTCTCCGCATTGAACCACTCATCTCCTGCAGCATGTTTGTTTTGCAACCCGTTTCCGGTATTGATAGAATTCACATCAATGCTCATCACAAACTTGGAAGCAGAAAGTTTTGCTTCATCGAAATTGATCGTTGCAGAAAATGTTTTGAAAATTCCATCAACTCCTTTTGCGGAGAATTCGATGCTGTAATCTTTCGCGACTTTCCAGGTCTTCACCTGTGTGAACGCAAATACTCCCCCAATCAGGAGGAGTACCGACATAAAAAAAAGCGTTTTTTTCATGTTTTTATTCTTTTACCATCTCCAGGTCACAAACGATTTTCACTTCGTCGCTTGCAGCATTTACAGGAGTTGTTGCTCCAACACCGTAATCCATTCTTTTGATTACTCCGGTCATTTTGAAACCACTCACTTCCTTCTTGTTCATCGGATGTGTGATTGTTCCGTTGTAAACAGCATTCATCGTAACTTCTTTCGTTACTCCGTGCAATGTCAAATCTCCAACAACCGTAAATTCGTTTTTAGATTTTGCCACTTTCGTGAATGATTTACTTACGAATGTAAATTTCGGGAATTTCTCTGCGTCGAAGAAATCTGCACTTTTCAAGTGACCATCACGCATTTCGCTTCCTGTGTTGATACTGTTAACAGATCCTGAAACTTCTACTTTAGCGTCAGAGAAATCTTCTTTAGTTGCAGTCATTTTCACTTCATACTCTTTGAAGTCTCCGTTCAAATCAGAAAGCCCCATGTGCTTTACTGAAAAACCTAGTCGTGAGTGTACTGCGTCAGAAGACCAAATAGATGTTGTTGCGACTGTGAAAGATAGCATTAAACCCGCAAAAACGGTTGCTACAATTGTTACTGGACGTTTCATATTGTTTGTTTTTAAATATCGGAGACAGTGTCTCCTCTTGTTTGTTAATTAATTACTTGTTTTCAATTTCCAAAAGAATGGAACCAACGCTAAAAAAGATAAGGTCGGGAAAAAATGCATCGGAACAGCCAAACCGGGAAACATTTCCGGAGAATCCATCTCCAAAGGCAATTCAAATGCCAATACTCCGATAATGCTGACAAAACTCAACACGCAGTAAACGATGTTCAGCCAGGGAATCAAAGCCGGTTTTTTCAATTTGGAGATGATCACGTACCCCATCGCCATCAATAAACATCCCAGGATGCTCGACAATACAATTCCCGTTGTTGTCAATACTGCACTGAAATCAAGACGAAAAGAATCACTGTAAATTCCATTGTAGGCAATACAAACCCCGCTGGAAACAATTCCGCTCGTCAATCCCAATAACAATCCTTTTGTAAAGTTCATTTCTTTTGTAAAGTGGCAAACTTACAGATTGCAAATCGTTTTTGTACTATAAAATGGCATTTTCAGGTAGTATACTTGAGTATAGTTACCATGGTTACTAATTAAAATATTGAAACAGTTCAAGAGTTAAAAAGGATCAATGGAGAATGGAGAATTGAAAAGTGTAAACGAAATTCAAAATGAAAAATTCAAAATGAAAAATTCAAAAATTCAAAAATTGAGAAGTTGTTTAATTAAATCAATTTGAACATTCTGAATCCTGCCATATCGAGCTTGTCGAGATATGAACTTTTGAACAAATTAAAAATCTCTATTAAATCTTCACTTTCCTTCCGGATTGATTTTCTCTTTCAGTTTCTGCATTTCCGAATTCAGTTCCCGAAGTTCGCGAATGATTGTATCCTGGTTTCTCACCGGTTTAGCATTGTCTATAAAGTCCGAAACCTCATCGAGTACTTTATGGATCGGGTTATTTGTTGGCGGAGCCACGAATACGGTGTCTTGTTCTTTCAAAAAACGGGTTGATTTTCCGGCTTCAATTTCCAGGGCATTGATCATGAAATAGAATTTACTGTCCGAAGGAATCCGGAGCATTTTGTCTTCAATACCAATTGTGAGACACACTTTGTAATCTTTCGTAAAATGGATTTCTTCAATCGTCCCGATTTTGAGATTGTTCAATTCCACCGGGTCTCCGACATCCACGCCAAATCCATCATCCAAGACCACATTCAAGCGGTTTTTCGAAGAACAGGAAGCACACAAAATCAAAAGAAAAGCAAATCTCAAAACGAGTTTCATACGATCCGGATTAATGAGGAATGATCTCTACCAGCAATTCATTTCCGGTCTTGTCATAATATGTACAAGTCATGCCGTTCATTTTCACTACCCATTTTTCCACTCCGGAATCTGCACAATCCTTACAAAAAGTCGGGTAATCCGTTTTTCCCTGCTGATGCGCTTTCAAATCTGCTTTGAACTGCTCCACCTTACTTTCATCCTGAACAGTCAACTCCTCGTATTTTGCCACAGATGAAACTTCGTATGCATCATCACCGGAATAATCCGTGTGCCCGTCAGAAACAAAGGTTTCATATTCTTTGACTCCCAATTTGATCAGATCCTGGATGTAGTTCGGGAAATCTGCACCGGATTTCACTTTGGAATGTGCTGCCTGAATGTCTTGTATCGTAAACATGTTTTCACTATTACTCTGAATCAAATATAGCCATTCAAAAGCAATATCGGAACAGTTATAAATACTGAAAAACAAAGCCATGTCCGTATAAATACTGGTTTGAAAAACCGATGAATAATCCTCTGATTTCTTATTCCGTTTCCTCCAATCTTTGCTTCACACCTTAAAAATGATACCATGGGAAAAATAAGTATTGTGAATGCATTGGGAGTTCAAATGAAATTAATCGAAGGTTCTCCCTACAATTTTGATTCGACAACGATTCCTGCCGGAGGATCAATTACCGCAGCCGTTTCAAACAATTTTCAGCGCTTTATCCTGGAACTGGAAGCTCCTAACGGAGTCAGATACCGCTACGATCTGAACAAGGATCACTGGTATGGCGGAGACGGCGATAATCATTATCCGAATCCAAATAGCAAGATAAACATCATCCTCAGAGGCGACAGAGGTTCCTACATTGAAACCAATTGCACATATGGTCCTGATGATTCATCTACTATCTGCAAGTATTCAAGCGATAGTAAGGGATTGGATAAAAGGTAAGTTCCTTTAAAAAAGAAGTAACGGGTAGGCATTCAGCTTATCCGTTTTTTGTTTGTATTCGCTATTATTTCAGGACAGCATTTCCAGCTGCTGAAAAACGGGAATCAGCGAATGACCTTTCTCAGACAAATGGTATTCGATGTGCAATGGTTTTAAATTAACCGTTGTCTTAATCAATAATCCTTGCTCTTCCAGTTCTTTCAAAGCAGTAGACAACGATTGCTTGTTCGAGCCTTCAATCTGGCGCAGCAAGGTATTGAACCGGATAGGTCCGGAAAGCGCAATACGGAAGATCTGCGGTTTCCACTTTCCGGAAAGGATCTTCAGAAGCCACTCTGCCGGACATTCATTTTTGATTTCTTCTGTTGCTTTTTTTGTAGTCATATTTTTTTGACTAATTGACCGATAAATAAACTGTCACGATCTTTGTACCAAACAAACACATTCAGTAACAACACAAATTTAAGGATTATGATTCAAACAGGAAAAACGAATGAAGGCTTCGAAAGCAAGAAAACAGCATGACTCAACTCAAGCCTATGAAATCGACACTATTAATGATCATTTTGGCCGGAGCACTCAGCTGCCAGTCACAAACAACAAAAACGATGAAAGAAAATCAAAATAATCCGCTTTTATGCGACCCGGTTACCGGAACCTGTGAAATTCCGGGAGCTGAAACACAAGACAGTTCGCAATTCATTACGCTAAACCAGAAAAAACCGGTGAAAATCATTTATTACACTGATCCGATTTGCTCTTCCTGCTGGGGAATCGAACCACAATTGCGAAAACTAAAACTGGAATACGGTGAATATATCGAGATCGATTACCGAATGGGAGGCTTGCTTCCTGATTGGTCCTACAACAGCGGTGGAATCAGCAAACCTTCGGATGTAGCGCATCACTGGGAAGAAGTGAGTGCCTATTACGAAATGCCGATCGACGGTGGTGTTTGGCTGGAAGATCCACTTCCTTCCTCTTATCCTCCGAGCATTGCCGTGAAAGCAGCACAAATGCAAGACAAGAACAAAGCCATTGTTTTCATGCGCAAATTGCGTGAATATGTTTTCCTGGAAAAGAAAAACATTACCAAATGGGAAGTAATCAGCTCTGCTGCAAAAGCTGTCGGGCTGAATGTAGAGCAATTGAAGAAGGATTACGAAAGCGGTGATGCGAAAAAACTGTTTGAAGAAGATTTGGCTTTGGGTCGTCAATTGGGAGTAAGAGGTTTTCCTTCGATATATTTCTCCGGAGCGGATGACAAGCGTTTTTTGGTTTATGGTTTCAAGCCATACGAGACATTTGAAGAAGCAATTAAGCAAATCGTTCCGGAAGCAAAGAAAAAACCAATAGATACTTCTACTCCACTTGCTCTTTTTGCACATTATCCGACTCTTACGGCAAAGGAATATTCCCTGCTTTATTCGATCAGTGTGAAAGAAGCGCAGAAAACACTGGAAGCTTTGGTTTCAGAAAACAAACTGAGTAAACTGGTAATTAAAACAGGAACGTTGTACCAGAAAAAATAAATCCGGTTACACCTGAATCGGAAAAAGCGCACGCCAAATTGACGTGCGCTTTTTTGTATTGATACTATCACACTTTTACCAAACTGATGATAGTGATATGCGGCCACACGATCGGTTAAACCGGACCGGCAACCTGGAAAACGAGATTGATCGTTTCTGAGTATTGCTTCAATTTATCGATCCAATTCTTATCCTTTATGGTAAGGACATCCTGAAGTTCCCCCGGATGCTTCTCCTTCTTTTTTGCAATTGAAGAATTGTTCTTCGATGATTTTTTGCTGATCTGCAGGAAGATCTTCCATTTTTCGAAGCGTATTCACCTGGATGTGCGGCCAACTTGTAGTTCCACCATCATCCCCGAAATGGAATTCGAAGAAGATAATCTGCTCGTACTGCAACTGAAGAATTTCCTTCCCATCCTCAATGATCGTTTCAATCCACATGTTCATATTCATTTCAACGGTCGGAACAAAGCGGTTTACAAAAGGAACGTTTAAAATTCCACCCTGCGCGCCGGTACTGTGTTTGGATGACATTTGAATGAAGATGTGATTTTCGACTTTTTCCCCGCTTAACGTATCTCTTAAACGCAAATCAGGTCGCACGGAATAGGGATACAATTCATGAGCAAGAATGCGCTGCGTATAAATCTTATTCTCACCTTCATCGTTTTCATCCGTTAGTGTTTCATGTACCCAGGCAGGTGCCGGTTTATCGAGGTTAATCGGGTTTGTTCGGCTTGCTCCGGCTCCACCCATTGTTGGTGAAATTGAAAGAAAAGGAGGATTCCACGCTGCATCGCCTTTTGGAAATTCCGGCGAACCTTCAACCAGGTAATGCGGTTTTTTCTCAATCACTTTGGGTGTAATATCTCCCAACAAGGTAATTGTACTTCCATGAGGAATTACACCACTCCGGGAAATCGAGTAATCCGGAATAAAGTACGGACCTGTTGCTCCTGCTCCCGGTTTCAATTCCTTCGCCGGGATAATTTCAAAATATTCCTGTCCTTCTTTCAAATCACTCATCAGGATGTATTTCATATTCCCATATTCGTCTTTTACCTGAACCAAGGGCTCGTCGCGGTATTTTCCGTCGTAACCGTAATCTTTCTTCACCTGTTCGGAAACGGCATGAATTCCGCGATCTCTTTCGATCGTTTCTTTCGTAGCAGCATAATTGTAGACATCGCTCAACCACAAATACATTCCGTTCTCTTCGTGAATAGAAGCGTATTGTAATTCATCCTGTCCCTCGACCTGGTTCACACTTTTAATACTTTGCTCGTACTTCACAGCTCCGCAAAACAGTTCGTTTGCTCCACCGCGGTTACGCACACCTCCGGGAACAAGAGAAAATGTCAGTTTCTCAATATATTCTTCGCAATCAAAGCTGAATTTACCGGGAATATTTCCCTGGGCAGTGCCCGGAGAAGGCATAATGGTCGTATGGATTCCGCTTCCGTTGGATTTTCTCCCGACATTTGAATTGTAATTCGCATTATAGCTGACCCACGTTCCATCCAGTACTTTTAAAACACCGTAATCTACGTCGTTTGCAATTTGCGCCAGGTTTTCTTCTTTAAACGGAAGAACCGGATCCTCGATCAAAAGCTTCGAATAGCCATTCATCAAATCTTCCAAAACTCCCTTCTGGCTCTCACCCGAAGACCGGAATAATTGTTGACCTGCATTTTCACCGCCTTCTTTTTTTCTTTTAAGCATGCTTATGTGTTTTTGTAATTATAAATCATCTTGAAAACCTGTTAGTTCTTTCATTGAAAAATGGAACTCTCTAACAGGTTCAAAAGGTTCAAAGTTCCGATAGCTCTCAGAATCAAAACCTTAAACCCAAATCATTGAGTATTTGAACTATTCAATCTTTTAACTTTTGAACATTTGAACTTTCTTAACCTTCTCTAATTCATCGGGTATTCGAACGTTGGGCCAGCGTTTTCCTGGCCGTTCAAAGGCTGTTTCATCAGTTCGACCGCCTGTTCTTTCAAGGCATACATGTACATGATGGATTTTTCCAACTCTTCCGCACGCCCTTCAACCGCTGCCTGAATAGCATCCAGAAGATTTTTATACGTTTTGTTGAATGCTTTACCTTGTGCATAGAGTTGCGGATTGGACTCATAATCTGCCATTTTCACATTGGGTCTCATCGGGTAAGCCGCATGCCAGTCTACCGGGAATTCTTTTCCTACCGGAGGAGTCGTAACCGGCATCATTCCCTGGTCATCCTTAAATGGCTCGTAATTTCCATTCATGTAAAAATGTTCGTGGAAAATTTCTTTGAAGCGGAAGTAATGTGCCAGCTCAGCGCCTTCTTCGAACTGGGAAGGATCAACGTCAAAGATCGTATCATCCACTCCTTCTCCCTGGCCTTTGATTTCCTGGAATACTTCCATTACCCCTTTCAGATTGTGAACGACATGCAGTTTACCGCCACTTCCGTAATACTGATCCGGGCGGATTTGTTTCTTCGGATCTCCGGTGAAAATTCCGCCTTCATTCAATTCTTCAAATGTCTGCGGAAGCCGGCCGTTTGCTTTGTAAAATGTCAAAGCCTGGAACACAACTATGAAGAAGAACAACACATCGTAAAACTCACCGATGGTATTGACATTGTGTTCTAAGAAGTTCTTCAGATTTGCAACATCCCAAAAGTTTTGCTGCTCCGGAAGGCCTCTTGAAAATGCGACCATTTTCTCCGTTCCGACATGCGACACCGGGGCTTTCACCAAAGGAGTACTCGGGCTTTCAATGGCAATAAATGTGGCGATACTGTTGCTCGAAAACGTTTCCAATCCGACAAAGAAATCCACGTTCAACGGCAATTTCATCGGATATGACGGATAGTTTTGCGGTCTGTTTACCGAAGGCTGAATATTCACCGCATTCATCACATTGCACACCATGATCATGTGCAGCATTTCTTCCACCACCACGCTTCTGATCACCTGGGAAGCAAGCAGGTTCGTTCCGTCCTTAATCGAATACAAAGCTGTTAAATACGGTGGAATCGTTGAATGCTCAATGAGAATTGCCAATTGCAGAAACTCCTGCAAAAAAGGCCGGTAATTCAGCTTCATCAAACTACTTTCAGTGATCATTGAATGAGGAGAATCCGCTTTTTTGGTTTTCGCAGCCGGCAAAACCTTTTCCAAAAGCGCCGGGTCAAACTGCGTTTGAATATATTTTCCCAATTCTTCGGTCTGATCGTTCAGAAGCAGATTCGTTACCTTTTTACTCTGCTCTTTCAGTCCTTTGATCCATTCATCTTTACTGATCCCGGAATCAAACAACAACGATTGAAGCGACAGTTTATCTTCTACCGGAAACTGATCTACCATTCCCTGTTTTGCAACTCCCTCGCCAATGAAAGACGCCGTCTCAGCAGCACCTCTTTGTAACAAAACCGGTTGAGGTTCTTCTACTTTATTGATAAGTCTTTGTCTCATTTCTTTTCTGTTTTAAAATTGCGCTCCAAATCACTCAGGATCGATTCTACCGAGCGGATAGTGAGTGCTGAAAGTGTTAATGTTGGATTTGAAGTTCCGAGCGTCGTCATATTTCCCGCTCCCACAATGTATAAGTTCGGGTGATCCCACGCTTTACAATAGCTGTTGGTTACAGACGTTTCCGCAGAAGATCCCATGCAATGTGTTCCGACAATATGTCCTGCACCATTGTATGAATAACGAACATGATTGTATATGAACGTGTTTTTATCCGTTGCGTTGTATTTCGTGAAATCTTCCACTCCTAACTTCGCAAACATCTGGTCAGAAGCCAGTTTGGCCTGCTCCATCGCTCTCTTTTCGTATTCGGTTACTTCATAGGTAATAACAGGACGCGGAATTCCCAATACGTCCAGGTACTCGTTGTTGATCGTTACCCGGTTATTCTGATTCGGTAATTGTTCTACTTCGAAATGAAATAACACCTGTCTTGAAAGCCGGTCAGCAAGTGCATCTTTCAATTTTTTTCCGAAATAGCCTTTCCCCAAAAATTCCTGCACATCTGATCCCGGAGAAAATGCCGGCCAGCTCCAACCCCAATTGTCGAGTGGGGAAATCCAGGCTGAAAAATCGCTTCTGAATTCACCGTCACGGAAAGAGGAAATGTTGGTAGTGGAACCAGGACCTCTGTACGGATAAACGGGTTCCGGGAATAAGCCCCAGGTTAACATCACCAGGTGATCCATCAGGTTTCTTCCAACCTGGTCACTGCTGTTTGCAACCGTTTTTTCAACCGGTTTGCCGTTTTCCATTACCGTGTATTTTGAATTCAGCAAAATCTTCGGATTTTCAAATGCATTGGATGCCAGGATCACGATTGAATCTGTTGTGTCGATAGCTTCTTCCACGAAATCAGTCGTGTGCTTCGAAATGTAGCGGCGAACGTGAACCTTCGAAATTTTCGGCTCAGCTGGGTTACTCTGATCCACACTGAGCCTGTAAACCACACTCTGTGCCTGCACTTCAATATTTTTATTGCGTTCCAGGTTTAAATTTTCGTTGGTTTTATACAATGCTTTTTTCAGTGTTTTCAAGGCATTGTATTTCGCCTGAACCGGGCAGATCGGCACACAGGATGCGTTTCCTTCACAACGTTCTCCCATATACGGATTCCAAACTGCCCCCAAAGCTTTGTAATCGATTTTTCCATCGGTATCAAAAACCAATTTGTACCCGTTCTCATTTACTTCGGCTTTAATCACCGTTTTGTCATAAGCCGGATTTGGAATGGAATTTCGTCCCTGAGGCGTCGGCATTAGCATCAGCGGATAGTCTTTAAAGTTTAACGTGACATTCATCCCTTTCAGCGGGCCTACAATCTGGTCATCCATGTAACTTTGCGGAATTTCTTCCATCGGGAACACATAATTCTTACCGTAGTAATCCTCCATGCTTACAGGTGAAATCGGGTATTCCTGTTTCGAAACATTTCCCGAAACTCCGATCTCGTACTCCGCCATTTCATAATAAGGTTTCAAGGTATTGTAGTCCAAAGGCCAGTCCAGAGATCTTGGCTGTCCGTTTACTTCACCTCCATTCAGCTTATATTTTTCAGTCAGCCTGAAATCATTGGGAAGCATTCGCGGAGTGGATCCAAGCCAGTGAAGTGTTGTTCCTCCACCAACACGAATCGCATCGCTGGCAAAAGGCATCGGACCGAATTGTACCAAATACCCTTTCTTATCCGGAAAAGGGGGAACAATCTTCTCCATATCCAAAATATTCGGTGACGGAGCCTGCTTCAGATTCGGGTACGGGGAATTCGGAACTTTTGCTTCCTGCATATAAAACGTGCGGATATACTCGTTATATGTACTCATGGATGTTGAAGAATCCAATTCTACTCCGGCTTCTAATCCTGCTTCGTACATCAAAACCGATAATTCACGGTATGTGTCCGTCTTGTCTTTTTCCGCCCGATGAACCATTTTTCCTTTTTTCATGTCAAATACATGATCGGTCAGAAGTTTAGCGACCAGTGATCCGGCGATTCCGGTACCAACAATGATCACATCCTTTTTGGGTTTGTCTGATTGATTCATACGTTGCTATTTATAGGTTTAACACTCCACGATTTGAATCCGGGTTGTTTTGCTCCCGGAGGATGTGATGACATCACGTTCCAAACCAATCCTTCTTTGTAGGATAAATCGTTTACATAATGTCCTTCCCAGGTCCCTAAGTACCACAGGTTGGCAATATTGTTAAAAATGTTCTGCATTCCGGATGGTGTCATCAACTCTGCTACCATCGCATTGTTCAATTGATCTTCTGTGAAAGTCGACTCCAGGATACTTTGAGAAATATTCAGAAATTCCAGGAATGTTGCTCCTTCAATGGAATTGAGAATATGCCGGTAGTAATCCTCCCCCAATCCCGTAGATTGCAGTTCATTGATCGGAAAACCGGTAATGGCTCCCGATATCGAGATGAATACATCGTAGTAGTAATCATCGACGTTTTTGATTTTAGTTATAATCATTGCATTGGATTTTTACAGTTACAAGTCGTTTTACCGATGTTATTGACAGACTCAATCAGGTTACAGAGTTTGAGCTGCATGTATTCGATTTGTTTTTTCGAATAAGGTATTTTGGCTGCTATCGTGAGGTGAAACAGGGAAATATCGATTCCTGAACCCGTGAAGGCTTTTTGTACGTCTACCACTTTGTTTTCAGAATCATCGAAGTAGTAGATCTTGCTGTATTTATGAAGCTGCACATAGTTCATCAGGGCATTTCCCTTGTTTTGGCCGGCAGTGTAAATGATGTTGTTCAACAAAAGGACATTGTTATTCATCATCAGGCTGTCTTTCTCAATGAACTGAAAGCTGTTCTTCACCAATTCCAGTTCTGTTGCCGTAGCAATGACCGGAGTATATCCGCGGGAAGTCAACGCGATGGTTTTGTTTGTTTTTTTCCTCAGCAAATTCAATGATCCGGCCTGACCTGCAAATACCTGCCGGGTATCAAAAACGGAATAAAATAAAGGCGTCAGCACATTGTACAAACACGAATCGGCAATATTCAGTCTCAAAGCCGGATTTTTGCTTGATTGCTCGAACCACCAGTCACTTCCGAATTCGTTGTTGTTCGTAATCAGTAAGGTATTGTCAATGTCGAAAACAAAGAGAGCATCTTCCTCAGGCGCGATCTTTTTGATGATTTTGACGAATTGTTTACCGTCTTTGATGGTATGAATGGGAATCGAATCTTGCGAAAATGCAAATCCGTACAAAAGTAGGTATACGCCGGTACAGGCTGCTACAATAGCTTTCGTTCTCATAGTGCGAATAGTTGTTTCTGAATAGGATATTGTAAAGCTACCGCATCATTCTGTTATTCTTTCAGGTATAAATACCTGTTTTTTAGCTAAAATGATTCCGCTGAATAGGCATTCCAATAACTGGTTTCCTGGTACAGGAACGCCCTGTAAGCGATAAATTCACTCACAATCTTCTCTTTTTGGATTCTATTTAATACTCAAAATGATTAATTTCGAGGCGTGAAAAGAACCTTGCTTTTTCTGATTATTTGTTCATTTTTGATACAAGCATCGATCAAGACAGCTATTTTCATTGATTGGAAAATCAACCAAATCCGGATCACGGAGTTGTATTGTGTGAATAAAGACAATCCGATGATGCATTGTAACGGTCAATGTTACCTTTCCAAACAACTGAAACAGATTGAACAGGATTACGAAGAATCGAAAGCTCCGTTCAATCCGAAAAATGTCAAATCGACCGAATTCCTGCTTTTTTTCGAACACCTTTCTTTTGATGTCGTTTCGGGTAATGCTTCTGCTATTCCAGCAGAAAAAGGTGGAGTTTACCGCAATCACTACGAACAGGATTTCACTTCCCATTGTTTTCATCCACCTGCCAATTTTTCCGGTAATTCAATATCTGCTTAACCTAAGCCGATTCATTTTTATTAGAAAATTTTGTTCCGGAAAAGAAGCAGTCTCATTTCCCTGAATGTCTTGTTTAGAATCGAATGATTATTCATCCTATTCTAATTCCGGACGTAATATTGCGGAATTACGTCCAACCTTCATCCGGAACACCAAATTAGTGGAAAAACAACATGAAAAACAGCATTAAATGGGGCTTTTCAGCTCTTGTATTATCCGTTGCATTCGGATGTAAAAAAGATAAAATCGAACCAACAACTTCCGGAACGGACAACGTCACATTGAAAATCGAGCACACCTGGCAAGACAGCCTGGAGTTTGTTTTGAATCAAGACCTTATAAATCCTTCAACGCATGACACTTTAAATTTTACGACCTTCAAATACTACATTTCCAATATCCGTTTGAAAAAAGCAGACGGAAGCTGGTGGACGCAACCGAACAGTTATTTCCTGCTTGACCTGGCTAACGGAACAACTCCTTCTATTCAGTTGACGGGAGTTCCGAACGGAGAATATACGGATATTGAATATGTTCTCGGTGTGGACAGTACGCGCAATGTTTCCGGAGCGCAGGATGGTGCCTTATCTCCTTCATTGGGAATGTTCTGGAGCTGGAATTCGGGCTATATCATGTTGAAAGCGGAAGGAACTTCTCCGAATGCAGGAATGGGTTCTTTCACTTATCACCTGGGTGGTTTTTCCGGGGCAAACAACATCGTCACGAAGAAAAGTCATCCCTTCACAGGAAACAATCTTTCTGTATCAGGAAATGGAAATTGCCAGATTCATTTATCTGCGGCACCGGAAAAATTATGGGAAACGGTTGGAAGCGTGAGCAACAATTCGATGATCCACATGCCGGGAGCTAATGCAAAAACCATGGCAGATGATTTCTACGGATCATTTGCATTCGAACACATTCATGAATAAGCTGCTTTTGAAACTGCCGGTTATAATCATGGCCGGCAGTTTACTCCTCTTTTCCTGTAAGAAAGAGCAAATAGAGCCTTACCGGAAATGGGGATTCAGTTCTCCGGATTATTTCCCTGTTCCGACGTACAATTTCGAGAACAATTTGCAGACTTATTTCCGATTTGAACTTGGGCGTTCCTTGTTTTATGACCCTTTACTTTCTTCGGACGGAACAGTTTCCTGTGCAACTTGCCATGCGCAGTCACATGCTTTTGCAGGACACAATACGCCCTTGAGCGCGGGAGTAAACGGAGCTTTGGGAACGCGGAATTCTCCGGCTATTTTCAATATGGCCTGGTCTCCGGCTTTTATGTGGGATGGCGGAATCAATCACATTGAAGTGATGCCAATCGCTCCGCTTACCAATCCGGTGGAAATGAATGAAGCGCTTGGAAACATTGTCCTCAAACTCCAGCAATCGGAGAAGTACAAAAAACTGTTCTTCAAGGCTTACAACTCGGAAGAAATAACAGATCAAAAGGTTCTGAAAGCATTTACACAGTACCTGATGATGATTATTTCCAACAATTCGAAATACGACCAGGTGAAACGCGGGGAAGCAACTTTTACGGCTGCGGAACAACAAGGCTATGCTTTATTTCAACAGAAATGCAGCCAATGTCACACGGAACCGCTTTTCACGGATCATTCTTACCGGAACAACGGATTGGATCTTTCTTTTTCGGATGCCGGACGTTTCCTGATCACACAAAACGAAAGTGATAAAGGAAAATTCAAGGTTCCCAGTCTGCGAAATGTTGCTTTGACTTATCCTTACATGCACGATGGCCGTTTCTTTACCCTGAATGATGTATTGAATCATTACAGCAACGGTATTCAGCACACTTCAACGTTGGATCCTTCATTGGAAAACGGAATTCCTTTACCGGGAAATGAAAAGAGCTTGCTCATCGCTTTTTTGAAAACACTGAGCGACTATGAATTGATGAATGACCGGTGGTTATCTGAGCCCAAAAATTAACTCAAACAAATGCCCGCTTAAAAACGGGCATTTTTCATCTACTATTACTTATGAAAAGCAGCAGGTTAATGTCTTAAAATATCGATGAGGATTGCTATGAACAACACCAGGAAGTAAAATGCAAACGCTCCAAGCAGGTAAGAAACAAAGGCCTTTAAATAATTTGCTATCTTTTTCTGGCCGAAAAACTGCCCGATTGCCCAGGTAGAATAGGCCAGACTTCCTAAGGAGGAAAACATCAGTAAACGGGTATGTGTGAGCCCTTCAATGAGTGCGAAAACGGCAAAAATCAGCATCCCGGTTCCGATTACAAAGCACATCAGGATCAGTAATTCGAAAAAATTATAGCCGTGTTTTGCGAAAAGTAATTTCAACCAAAAGGCAATACACACGCCCATCAGGATGTTTGCATAACCATAATGATGCTGAATCCATTCAAAAATAGCCAGAAGTGCTGAACCCTTAAGTATTTTTTCCTGCTCGGGAGTCATGTTATTTTCAACCGCTTCCACATGAAACCAATGACTGATAAACGTATAAATCACGGAGCAGACAATTAAAAACAGGATTGGTTTCACCAACCTGTTCCTGTCATCTGAAATAAACCCGCGAACGCTTTTTCCCGGGCTTATCAAAAGTTCTTTAACCGTATAAGGAATTCCCTTTTCAAGGTGTAAAAAATGAAGGATTTCGTGCAGGATATAATGCCCGTCGACCCGTTTCAATTTGACCGGATGACCGCAACCTGAACAATATTGATCGCTGACTTCTTTTCCACAATTCTTGCAATTCATGTGCTGCCGATTCTAAGAGGTTTTTGCTTGAACCAAAAGTCCATACAAAATTGCTTTCAAAGACTACACTTTAGTGTAATTTTGTTCTTTTGTAGAATGCAAATGAAAAAGAATCTTCATTCCAGTCTTCTGACCAAAAATAACATCGGGAATGTATCTGAAGAAGATCATTTTCAGCAGAAGGAATACCTCGAGGTTGTGCGGTCGTTTGCACGATTGACGTACGAAAGCGTTTACGTGATTGATTATTCGGACATGTCTTTTGAGTATGTTTCCGAGAATCCCTTGTTCCTGTGCGGTTATTCAGCAGAAGAAGTCCTGCAAATGGGCTATGAATTCTATTTCCGGAATGTTCCGGAGAAAGACCTGGAGCTACTGGCTCAGATCAATGAAGCCGGATTTGATTTCTATGAGAAATTACCGTTCGAAGAGAAAAAACACTACAGCATCACCTACGATTTTCACCTGATCAATAAAGATGGCGGAAAAGTATTGATCAATCACAAACTCACTCCCCTGTTTCTCACTAATGACGGAAAAATGTGGAAGGCTGTGTGTATCGTATCTATTTCAAATCACAAACAAGCCGGGAATATCCGCATTCAGAAACAAGGTTCGGATGAAATCTGGCTGCTCGATCCGGAAAGCGGCAAATGGAATAAATCAGAAAAACCGACTCTCACCAAAAGGGAAGCGGAAATTCTGCGGATGCATGCACAGGGTTTGACCATTAACCAGATTTCGGAAAGAATCTTTGTTGCACCGGACACCGTGAAATATTACCGGAGACGCATTTTCGAGCGTTTGGAAGTGAGTAATATGGTTGAAGCGCTTGCTTATGCGGTGAATAGTAAGATTATTTAAATAATTGAGAAGTGAAAATTGAGAAGTGAAAATTGAAAAGGTAAAAGTTGTTTAATCAAAAACATTTGAACATTTGAACATTTGAACATTTGAATTAAACCACTACGATTTAAAGACTTTTCAATTCCTGAGAAAACTCAGAATCTGTGACTTTTTCCGGCGTGAAACTTCAAATTCTTCGTTGCAGCATTTCATCGTCAGCACACATTCTGCTCCTTTGGAGTATTCTTTGATGTGCCGGATGTTGATCAGGATGCTCTTGTTGATCCGTAAAAAATGATGATACGGTTCCAAAAGTGTTTCATAATCGGATAAGGATTTGGTAGACAGAATCCGCTGTCCGTCGGTTGTAAATACTTCACAGTAATTCCGGTCTGCTTTGATATAACTGATAATATCCAGCTCAACGATCACTACTTTGTTCTTCTGATGAAACGGAATGCTTTTAACCAGTTGGTTTTGTTCATCTATCGACCGGATGAAATGAACAACCGGTGAATTTTCTCCTACGTGAATCGCCCTGTTGACTTTCTCTACCGCCCGGATTAGTTTCGCATGATCGATCGGTTTGAGAATGTAATCGATAGCATTAAAATCAAAAGCCTGCAAGGCATATTCATCAAAAGCCGTTACAAAGATGACGTGAAAGGGAAAATCTTCAAACATTCTCAGGAGATCAAATCCGGTTTTAGTCATCATCATCACATCGAGAAAGATCAAATCCGGTTTCACTTTGCAGATCAATTCATATCCTTCTTCTACTGAAGCTCCGTCACCAACCAGCTCAATGACCGGGCAATGTTCTCTCAGCATACTACCCAATACATTCCTGTTTGCGGTTTCATCATCAATGATCACACTTTTAATTCTTTGCATCGTATAATTTGTTTATCATATCTAACGGAAACAATAAGCGAACCGTTGAACCGGCGGGTTTTCCCGTTTCATCCAACAGATCAATAAATTCAAGTTCAGCTTTTGCCGGAGCATACAGTTTATTCAGGTTTTCCAGGCGTTTCGAAATCAACAACATTCCTTTCGATTCCCTGAGAACACAGGATGTTTTGTTTTGTTCGACTACCCTGCCCACTCCATTATCCATAATGGAAATACAAAGTGCAGCTTCTTCCACTCGAATAGAAAGTGTCAAAGTCGGGATTCTCTCTTCCTTCAAAGGTAAAAGGCCGTGCCAGATTGCATTTTCGATCAGAGGCTGCGTAATCAATGCCGGAATACACCATTGATCGGTTTCTATGTTTTCATCGATTACTTTCACAAAAAGAAAGCGGTTGCTAAAGCGCAATTGTTCGAGATCGATATACAAATCCATAATTTTCAATTCATTGCGCAAAGTGATAACCGGTTGATCTGAATAATTCAGTAAATGACGGATCAACATGCTGAATTTTGCGATGTATTGGTTGGCTTTGGAGGTTTCTTTCCGGATAATCAATTCCTGGATAGCAACCAGTGAATTGGACATAAAATGCGGATCAACCTGCGCTTTTAGAGCCGTTAACTGGTATTCGGTCATCAGTTTTTCAATCCGCATCTTTTCCTGTTCCCGGGTTCGTTTACGGCGCATAATCCACCAGCTGCAAAAAACGGTCAATGCAAAACAGAAGATCAATACGAATACGTAAAAGAATGTGGTTTGCCAAAAAGCAGGTTTGATGTAGAACCGCGTCACTAATTCCAGGTCTTTTCCGCGAATGCGGTCTGTGCGGGGACTTGTTGTGAGGGTATAAAACCCAGGATCCAGGTTCTGCAAGTGGATTTGTGTTCCTGCGGTAAATCCGTGTAAAACAGTTGGTCCTTCCAATTTGTAGAACAATTGTTTGGATGGAATATTAAAGGCTAAAAAATCGAAGTTGAAGTACAGATCATTTTGTTTGTAGTTGAGTTTGAACAGCTGATCCGGCCGGATTTTTTTCGCTCTGCTTTTAATGGAAGTCAGGTAAAACCGGTGATTCGGGAACTTAAACAAGGTATTGATTTTCAAAGAGATCAATCCTGAAGTCGTTCCGATCATCAATTCATTTCCATCAAGCGCCATTTTTATAACTTCCTCATCTACCAGTTGTTTCCACGAAGAACCTTCTTCAAACAGGCTCAACGTACTTACAAAAGCACCTTTATTTGTGGATAAAAGTACCACGCGGTCATTCAGAAAATCAATGTCATTGATCACTTCCGAAGGCAGATCGGAATAGTGAATCAGCTCGTTTTTGGTTGTCAGGCGATATATTCCGTCTCCTTTTGTACAAATCCAGATGTTTTTGGCCGCATCTTTTTTAATACTCGAAATGTTTTTTCCTTTCAGTTTTTTCAAGTAGGACGGATTTGAAACAATCGTCTTCAAGCGGCAAAGTCCTTCTTTTTTGATAAAGAAAAATTCTCCCGGATTCCGTTCGATCACTCCCCTGTTCCAATTATTTGAGGCCAGTATTTCTACAGGAAACCGGTTATTTTTCCTTCGCAGGATTTCGGATGCGCCTATCATAATCAGTGAACCGTCCTGTGCTTTTTGGAAAGCATACGCACTTCTTTTTAGAACCTCTGTTTGCTTAAATGTCTTGTCCAATACATAGGTAGAACTCTTAGCTCCCACATAATACCTGTTTCCAAAATCAATTACATCATTGATTCCCAAAACGTTTTTCTCCAGGTCGATCCGGCGAATTTCATTCTTTTCTCTCACAAACAAACTTCCATCCGAAGTACCGATAAACAGTTTCCCCTCAATGACTTTCAAGAGGGTAATCCGTTTTTTTAACCCGGGAATATTCCGGAACGAATGATTGTTCCTGTTTCTGCAGTGATACATTCCATTTCCGATCGTAGAAACCCACATACCGGATTGATCATCTATCAACACATCGGAAACAATTGTCTTATCCAGGTAATGTTCCAGGGGATTGAGATTCTTGTCCAATTCCCATAGTCCTTCCTGATCAAGCGCCACCCATAGATGGCCATCGGGCGCTATTTTAAAATTAAAAACCTGGTTGTTAAACCGGTGCATTTTTTCCGTGCCGTCTTTCCGCAATACATAGATACTGTTCAAGACAGACCAGTAGTGATTACCATTGAATTCATATCCGAATGTTCTGCTCAACCAAATTGAATCCGTATCGATTTTCTTTAGCGTATTTCCGGAACGATCATTTAAGGATAAGCACAAGCCTCCATGATTTGAATCCATGATTCTTTCAAGATACAAAGGGCTTATCTTTTTTCCGGGGCAATGATGTCGTTTCCTGGTTTCTGTTCCGGCAGAAATCCCTTGTTTCTTTTGCGGGATGCAGTAGCTTTTATAAAAATTGGAATACCAGATTGTATTCTGATGGTCTAAAAATAAATTCAAAACAGGTTCTCCTTTCCGGAGAATTTCATCATGAAAGAAATCCGATCCGGGAATCCGAAATGCCTGATCATTTTGAATACGATAAACAACCGCTTGGGAGTTTACATAATACAATATGCCTGAATCCGATTCGGTAACTGCATATCCGATCCGTTCATTTAATGGAATATTCAAACAAACAGGAACAAAGCCGCTTCCGTTATTTTTCACCATTCCATATTCCGTAAAGACCCAAACATAACCTGCCCGATCCTGAAATAAATTGTATACTTCAGTAGCTGGCAATCCTTGCTTTACTCCTAAATTTTCGAAGACTAATTTTTGTGAATAGCTTACTGAAAGAATAGTGGAAAACAGCAGGCAATTAATTGATAATTTCCTCAACACGAAATTAAAAATAAGAGAAACTATGAACAATGGTTACACAAATGATTGTTATGCATCAGAAAACGATTTAAATGTGCTTTCAGTATTTCATCAGTAAAAAAAGGTTGTCGGAATAATCTGACTAACTCTGAACGATTTTTTTCATTCGGAATTCCGGAATCAAAAAAGCCTCCTCAATAAGTGAGAAGGCTCTTTTTCAAACGCATAAGTAGTTAGGTATTATTCTTATGTCCTGTATGAGAATTTAGATGGTTTCTCAAAATTTCCCATTTTAACGGCACATCTTACGCTATTGCTTGGCTTCTCATCCTTTTTTCATTGCCAAAAAAGGATGCAAAAAGGCTAGGCCTCCCGCAGTGGCGGGACAAGTTGTACTCGAAAACCTGTAAACTACGCGGCATTGCGCGAAAGCATTCAAAACTCGTCCTACGGACTCAAACACCGAATGCTTTTTTTCGCTTCATTTGCTTGCTTACGACGGTTTTCAGCGTAAGGGCCATTTTCCGCACCGTGACAGAATCGTCAGGATCTTCGAGACCGATAGCTATCAGTACAACGGGATTTTTTTATCTCCTTTATTTTCACACGGAACCTATTCTTAAAACGCTTTCCAATAACCGAAATCGTTTTTGTTAGTCACTGAGAATCCTTCGTTGGTAAACACATCATTGGTTGTTAAGCTGAGTGAATACACTGTACTTGCATCCCGTGCAAAATAAAGCTTCCCGTTTCCGTAAGTGGTGTTGATTTTTCCTGTTCCGGGAATTCCTGCGTACGTGCGGTGATTCGCTGTGATACTAGTCAGGTTTGTTCCTGAAAGGCTGAAGTGCCAGGAAACAATTCCCAAAGATGCATATACGTTGGATTCGCTTGAGAATACAAATTCGTATCCACCTGATCCATCCGGTACGAAGGTAATTGAACCGGATTTGTATCCGTTGCTCAATGTGCTGTTGAAAATATTTGCCGCTCCGTTAACTGTTACAGGCGTTGCAATCCCGGTTCCTGCAGCCGGATCCACGACAAAAATCCGTCTTGTATTGCTTACCGCAACCAATAAATACACCTCGCCGGTCACCGGATGAATTTCGATTTCCTCAATCAATGGTGTAAAGATATTTCCTGCTGTATTAAAGATCGGAGTTGAAAAATAAGATCCATCTAAAGTCTGCAATCCTCCCGTAGTGCTTCTATAAGCGTATACATACTTATTTGTAGCTGCTCCGCAACCGACCACTGTTCCTGTACCGGCATCTGAAACCGGATAAATACCTGTTGGCTGCTGTCCCGGTGAAGGTCCCCAAACCTGGTAGTATCCGGTAATCAGGTTATACGGATCTATGTAACCATCGTTGGAAAAAATTCCTTCGCTGTACACCGGTTTTGCAGCGGTTTCCGGGGTTTCTTTCTTTACGAATTTTCCCGGATTAGCGGTGGTTTTTATCGTTTCTTTCTTACAGGCTGTCAATCCCAATGCAAGGCTTGCTGAAATAATGGTTGCAGCTTTAATAGTGATTCTTTTCATTTATTTGTTTTTAGTGAATAATCATTCGTCACTTTCTCTTATCGCGAATGGAGAACATGAACTGCGACAAAAATGGTCAGCCTGAAAACAAAACGGACTACCGCAGGATCAGTTTTTTGCACAAAACACATTCGACTCACTTGCGATGAATCAAAAAAGCCTTCTCAACTAGTGAGAAGGCTTTTTCAAACGCATGGTGGTTGGCTGTCATTTTTAAAATGCCTTCCAATAACCGAAATCGTTTTTGTTCGTCACTGAAAATCCTTCGTTGGCAAACACATTATTGGTTGTTAAGCTTAAAGAGTATAACGTACTTGCATCTCTCGCAAAATAAAGCTTCCCGTTTCCATAAGTCGTGTTGATTTTTCCTGTTCCGGGAATTCCTGCATAGGTGCGGTGATTCGCTACGATACTCGTCAGGTTTGTTCCGGAAAGACTGAAATGCCAGGAAACGATACCCAAAGATGCATACACGGTAGATTCACTTGAGAATACAAATTCGTATCCACCTGATCCATCCGGAACAAACGTAATTGAGCCGGATTTATATCCGTTACCCCCCGTATTGTTAAAAGCATTCGAAGCTCCGTTAACCGTTACAAGTTTGGCAACTCCGATTCCTGGTGCTACGGACAGATCCACGACATAGATTCTTTTAGCGCCACTTTCTGAAACCAACAAATAGATGTCGTGAGTTACCGGATGAACTTCGATTTCTTCTATCACCGGTGTGAATGCGGTTCCTGCTGCGGTAGTGATTACAGTCGAAAAAAGAGATGTTCCTTCTAACACCTGTGTTCCAGTGACGCCTCTAAAGGCATATACATAAAAATTTGTAGCGGCTCCACAACCGGTCACCGTTCCCGTTCCCGCATCTATAACCGAAAGCGTCCCTGTTGGCTTTTGTCCCGGTAACGGTCCAAAAATCTGATAGTACCCCGTAATCAAGGTAGTTGGATCACTGTAACCGTCATTGGAAAAAATTCCTTCCTCATATAATATTTTTTCAGTGGTTTCCGGGTTTTCTTTCTTTGTAAATTTTCCGGAATTCTCAGTGGTTTCCAGGGTTTCTTTTTTACAAGCTGTCAATCCTAATGCAAGACTTGCAGAAACGATTGTAACAACTTTCATGGTGGTTCTTTTCATTTGTTTGTTTCTTTTAGTAAATAATTATTGATCACTTAACTCTTATCGCGAATGGAGAATAATGAACTGCCACAAAAATGGATTGTCTGAAAACAAAACATGCTACCGAAGAATTGGTTTTTCGCACAAACGGGGAATTATCTCTCTTCTTATTTTTAGGTATTGTCCTAAAATACAGGTGATCATTTTCCGGCTGATGCGCAGATTGAATCGCCTTTGTTTGTCGAAATGGCACCTACCGGTCGCCATCGAGGGTAATTTCCCATTTAACGATACATCTTACGCTATTGCTTGGCTTCTCTTACTTTTTTCATTGCCAAAAAAGTAAGCAAAAACGCTAGGCCTGTACTCGAAAACCTGTAAACTACGCAGCATTGCGCGAAAGCATTCAAAACTCGTCCGGCTAGAAAACGCCGGACTCAAACACCGAATACTTTTTTTCGCTTCACTTGCTGGTTTACGACGGTTTTCAGCGTAAGGGCCATTTTCACACCCTCTTCTAGATCACATTTCTGAGAAGTCATGAGGAGTCAAGAGACAAGACTAATGGAGTCAAGAGGTTGAGAAAAATACCGGTAAATTGATGTCAAAAATGGGGAAACACCCTAAAAACGCGTGTTAATTTTATAACTTTTTCATACGGTATCTATACTTGATCCATACTTCACCCGTACTTGAGCTATACCTGAGCTATGGAAGTACTTTTTTTGCAATGTATTCAACAGAAAAGCACTTTACATATGTGTAACTATTTTTTTGTTCGGAATGATGTAAATGTAAAAAGCCATCTCTTTCAACTGAGATGGCTTCCAAAGAAGTTTGTTCCTGATCCTGTTTAAGCTAATGTTGCTTCTGAAGTAATCGGAATGCTCAAAACTTGTGAAATCAAGCAGTTTTTCTCTGCGTCTTTAGTGATTGCGCTGAATTCTTCCTGTGAGATTCCTGCAACAGATCCGCTGATGGTTAGATGGACTCCGGTGATTTTAAGTCCTTCCATGGAAACGGCTGCTTCTGTATTCAAATCAATTTCTGTGATTCCTTTTTGAGTCAGGGCAGCGCCAACGGCCATGGTAAAACACCCGGCGTGTGCTGCTGCAAGAAGTTCTTCCGGGTTGGTTCCGCTAACACCTTCTTCAAAACGGGTTTTGAAGCTGTAGTTGCTGTTGTTTAAAATTCCGCTTGGAGTTGTTAATGCTCCTTTTCCTTCTTTCAGGGTTCCGGACCAATGTGCTTTTGCTGTTCTCTTCATATCTTTCCCTTTTTTACAATTACTCTGGATTCTTCCGAATCTGATTAAAGATATTGAATTCAGAGCTTTGAACCGGGATATTTCATATTATCAAACTGTTTATTTTGCAAATTTGGCGATTCGCAATTTTACGAATGTGTGAAACGAATGGTATTCATTCCGGGAGAATTCCCTATTTAATGGTTCTCATCCTTTTTTCATTGCTAAAAGAACCAGCTTTACTGGTGAAGACGATGTATAGCTTTGGAAAAGCTAAATGCAGAGGTCGTAAGCAAAAAGGTCCAGGCCTCCCGAAGGGTCAAGTTATACCCGAAAACCTGTAAACTACGCGGCATTACGCGAAAGCATTCAAAACTCGTCCTACGGACTCAAACACCGAATGCTTTTTTTCGCTTCACTATCCTTCAGAATACGCCTTGCAGGCTTTCTTCAGTCTTCACAAGCTTTGCTATCCTTCAGAATACGCCTTTCAGGCTTTCTTCTGTCTTCACAAGCTTTGCTTGTTCTTATTTCCACTTTTCCAGTCGTCGAAAAGTGAAGCAAAAGACTTGTCTCATTCCAAGCCGTTCACTAAAAAGTTCCTTAGTCTTATTTTAAGTCAAAAAGAACGGATTGCGCTCCGCTCCATCCAAACGACAAGCGCTTTTTGTTAAAATGACGACACGGAACTTTTTGAACGTTCTCTTCCGGGAATGAGACGGAGATCCGTCTTCGGATAAACCATTTTTTGTTTCATGCAGGAAATCGTCTATTCAAAGGAAAATGACGTAAAAATTCTGCCAGAACTTCTATTAAAAAAACAGTACCCGGAATTTTTCAATGCCGGTTTCTTCGTTTGAACTTAAATCAATGAAAAAGGAGTTTTGCCAGTTTTTGGTCTTTTCTGCCTGTTTGTTTTCCGGGAAATCCCATTTTGGATATACTCTGAAACCGCGTTTTCCTTCTTTTCCTTTTGCTGTCAGGATTCCTTTTTCGGCTAAAATAGCTTTCGGGAAGAGGAAAAAGCCCTGATTTTGATCTTTTTCGGCCGCTATGATATAAAAATCAACTGGTTCTGCGATTGAAAAGGGTTCTGTTTGCCCCCTGGCATTTCGTTTCCAAAGTGTGACGAAAAGTCCGGATTTCTTTGGTGTGACTTTCGCTTTCCGGAATTTAACCATCCGGTCATTTAAATGGAAATTCAACCCTGAATATGCTTCACATTCCAAATCAGCTTCGATGTCCGATAATTTCAGGTCCAGTTTTCCAAACACCGAATGTGTTATCTGATCTAATATTTTGTTCATTTAATGCCTGTTATCGCAGTTGATATAAATGCTCTTTTGTTTTTTATCGAGAAAGGAAATTTCAGGACATCCAAATGAAAAATACTGAAGGTCGAAAATAACCGGGGCTTTATTCTTAAACAAGATTCCTGTCCATTGTATTTCATTCCCTACATCCGGGTTGGTATTATTCAATGGCGCCATTGCTGAACCTTCGGATTCCTCGAAAACCCGTTCAAAAATAACTTTGCCTGTTTTGTTATGAATTACCAGTAAACGCCTGGTAAAGACCCAATATCCATCTTTGAAATCCTGCAGATAATACTGCAAGGAATCTTTTACAAACGTATATGTATCTCCCGGTTTATGATTCCCGGTCCGAGCCAATGCTTTCTTACTCATTTTGGCAACCGGGAACTGTTTGTTATCAATCTTCTTCCACATGACCCGTTTTAATTTCCCTTTTACAAACGGGTTTTTCGCTCCTACAAAGACGATTGTATTATTAAAGTATTCGTCTTTTATTCCTTTCATGGCACTTCTGTCGATTTCAAACCCAATCATGTAATCGAATTGAGAAAAGGGTGCATCTTCTTCCGAAGCATAGCCATTCAGATTCGCTACCACGTTTAATTTCTTCACAGGAAATGACACTAAAACATTTGCCGCATAATCATAAATAAATACCTGGTCATTTTCCGATATCTCCGTTTCAGTCAAAAAGCGCTTCCTGTATTCCTTGTCCAATTTGAAATAACGAGCTGAATCAAACGATTTTTCTGAAACATCCGGTATGGATAATGAATCCGGATGCTCGCTCAATGGATAAATATCGGAAAGTGAAATAAAACCGATTTGTTTGTACCCTTCAACTGACTGTATATCGAAGAGCCCTGATTCTAAGTCAATATCTTCTTCAGGAATCAATGAATCTTTCTCTTCTCCTACAACAGGCTGACTTTCAATTTTCCCAGGAATCGGATGTTTCGTTTCCTGCTGTTCTCCGCAAGAACTCAATCCGAAAAGAATCAACAAGAAACAAACGATTAGTCTCTGAAGAAAATACGTGCTTTTAAAGCGTTTCATTTGTTACTGATTTACATGATTATTAAACACAGCCTTCGTTTTGCTGTGTCTTTCAAAAATACGAATTAGATGATACTATAGGTGCTAGTCTTTTCAAAAGAAAAGCCCCGATACATAATATCAGGACTTTTATGATTTCCCGCAGAAGGGCGCAGAGGAGCGCAGAGTTAATTCACTTGACTTATTGAAAAACAACAAATCCTTAGTTATTAATCAATTGACTAATTATCCTGTAAAAATCAGCGGAATCAGCAGGAGAAAAATGTAGTGAAATTTACTGCTTGATGTGTTTCCAGTTTGTCTCCTGTATTTCAGACACCTTTACTAAAAATCGTACACAGTTGTTTTAATGCCTGAATTGGTCAATGTATTATTTATCAAAGGTTCAATCTGCTCCCATTTTCCACCGGCCAAACCACAGCCTATTCGCGGCATGTGAACAGAAGCATCTAGATCAACTGCTTTTTCAGCAACTTTAGACAAACCTTCTGCTATCGCTTCATACCTGATCGGCGGATTCCCGTCATTGTCTTTGTAAATTTTGTGCTGACCTATCAGATTTGCAACCCACAAATCAGCTGCAACCTGAACGAATTGCACAGCTCCCAACTTAAATCCATCGGAATTTTTAAACCATTCCCGGTATTGATTTTCGGGTTCTTTCCATTTCTTTGAAATTGCAACCACAAAACCTTTTCCCCAGCCGCCCATATCATTGCATACGTGAACGATGATTTTGTTTCCCGGGACAGCAGGATCAGTTGCATCTCCTTTTATATATTGAATCATAACTTTTAATTTTCAGATGTTATTTTTTGCCCTTCCAGGTTTAACGCAATCAACAACTCGTCTTCCAAACGCTTACGAATTACTGAAAGGGATTGTTCATTCTGCAATTGACCGTTTTCAAAAACAGTTTGCAGTAAGCCTTGTTTCTCTTCTTCCCAGGTACATTCGTCTTTCAGAACCAAAGCGCCGTTTTCTTTGCTCACTGACAAGAGTCCTTTGGCAGATTTCTTCGTTCCGTCGTCTGTTTTCGGATCTTTGTAAATGTTTCTTGGTTCCCCGTTTACTTCTCCGTACGTTGCTTTCATCGCAAAACCGTAGGTATCGCGTGTTACATACTCATAGGTGTAAGAGCCGATTCCCAAAACGACATTGAAAGAAGCGAATCCTTTTTGTTTCAAGCCTTCCAGGATTGCCTGCTGGCGTTGCAGTGTAATGCTGTCTCCGTAAATCAAACCGATGTGGGAATCCAGTAATTTGTATCCTTTTTCAGTGATTGTTCCGCCAAACGTTTCCCACATGCATTCGATTGCTCCTTTGTATTCCGGGCTTCCGGGAACAGCATCTTTATCTCCGACAATTATTTTCACCGGATCTCCGCTATCAGGGCGAATTACCACTTTTCCGTCTCTGGCCAGGATATTTGCTTTCAATAGTGGTAAATACTCGGTAATCACCTGCCAGAAATCCCAGGTATCGGAAACGATGGATACGATTCCGTTCGGGTACAATTCTGTGATCAAACGCTTGAATGTACCAATTTCGTTATCTTTTGTTCCCATGCACATCACGGAATGTTCTGTTGCAGGAACGCTTCCTCCGACCAATTCCTTATCGGAATCTGCTCCGTAATATTCTTCGTGGAAATCAATTGCAGGCACGGTATCTGTTCCGTAAAAAGAGAGTAAATGCCCGGCAGCGCTGATACACGCATCTTCAATTCCGCTCATTCCGCGGAAACTGAAATCATGTCCTTGCCAATACACGAAATCAAGTCCGCTGTCGCCCACCGTTTCATGTGCAAATCGCTCGAAAGCCTGGCGGTAACGGAAAGCGGTTGTTGCACTCGTTGCAGGTTTCCACAAGATGGCAGACATCAATGATTCCAGGTAGTTTGTCAGCCAGAAAAAGTCGGGATGCGTATTGTAAACCGTCACCACCGGAATTTTCGGTGTCACAACCGTTCCTTCCGGAAGACCTTTCACAACCAAGGGCAGATAACCCAAATCGTGCAGATCTGCAATGTGTTCCACCGGAATGCTGTCTTTTCCCAGTGCATTATCCATCCGGCGGCGGTATTCGGCCATTACTTCTTCTTTCGGGCGCTGAAAAAAGCCTTCATTCCATTGACGGATGAGGTATTCTTTCACAAAATATTGCAACCCGAAGAAAACGAGCTGATGACTTCCTTCTTCACGCGCTTTCCTGGGTGTGAAATTGGAATAAACCAACTGCGTTCCTTCGGGATACTGACGACGGTGGTCGGCTTTATAAAAATCAATTAATGTTAGCGGATTTGTTTTCATGTCTTTTTGTTTTAGTTTTTGTATATGTCTTGTTCGAGAATTTAGGTGTATTTCAAAAAAAGCACGCAGATTAAGCAGATTTACGCAGATAGTTTACAAATTAAATCTGCACTCGCCTTTATTAAGTAAGTAGTTCGTTAATCAGCGGCTTATCACTTACATGCCAGATTTTTACTCTGTTTTATATAGTGAATCATTTCGTTTAGTGTGTTTACCTGCGGGATTTCGAATCGGTCACATACGATGTCTACATTTCCCTTGCGCCAAAATCCTTCCGGACAACAGACTACGACTTTTCCGCTTCTGGCAAAAAGTCCCAGTTCCAACATGCTGACAGGCGATTTGGTTTCCGGAGAAAAGTAAAAAACGATGAGGTCTGCTTTTTCCAAACCGTCCAATTCCCAACTTACCTGTTGGTTGAATGCTGCATTTGTTTTTTCCTGTTTCCAGGAAGCATCCCAATCGTCACGGCGCGGATTGAGGATGCACAAATCCGTTTCGGAAGAAAGATTTTGTTCTATCACTGTCTGCCAGTTTTCTGCGATTCCCATTTCAATGGATCCGGCCAGGAAAATGCTAAACTTCTGTTCCGAATCGTTGAAAGGATATGGCGGTTTGATGATTTGCATACGCTTGTTTTTAAATCGTTTTGTACATAATATCTGTTCGAAGCACGTATTTCACTCCTGAAAGAATGGGTTCTCCGGCATGTTTCAATCCGTGTTCGAAAATCAAAGCCTGTCCTTTTTCGGGACGGATACTATGTTCTTCAAAACTGGTTTCGCCACCTTCAAAATCGTCATTCAGGTAAAGCATCAGCGTAAACCGGCTTGCTTCTGTTTCGTTTCGAACATAACTTCCGTCTTTGTGCTTTTTGAAGCGTTGTCCGGGTTCATAGCGATAAAACCGGAACAATTCATTCAAACCGATTGCGTCACTGTTTTCGAATTGCGTCACAACGAATGGAGCTACTTTGTTCCAAATCTTCTCTGCCAACACGTGATCCGGGAATACAATCCGGGAATTATTCCGGATGTTTTTCATCATGATCTGCTGTCCGTCCAATTGTACTTTTGCTTCTTCGTATCCTTGCTGTTCGCTCCAAAGAATGTAGTCATCGCATTCCTGAACGGAAAGAAAGTCATCGATCACAAAAAGTGCGTTTGGTATGAGTTCTCTTTTTTTCATGATCCGAATTCAATAAAATCAGCAGGTACTGCTTCACACAACCAAACACCATTCTCCGAGCAAAAAAAGGAATGCCCTGCTTCTGCCATCGCCCCAGACCGAACCGTCAGAATCACGGGTTTTCCGCGGCGACTACCAACTTTAATTGCCGTCTCAAGATCTTTACTCAGATGAACATGCTGCCGGCTTCGTTTCGTTAATCCTTCTTCACGAATCGAATCCAGAACCTTTTCTACCGTTCCATGATACAGGTATTCCGGCGGAGTTACCGGTTTCAAGTTCAAATCTATTGCGACGGAATGTCCTTGATTTGCACGAATTTCAGTTAAGTCCTCATTGAATGCGAAGCGTTGTTTATCGTTATTGGAAACAACTTGTTTCAGTTGTTCGAAATCAATTCCCGGGGCTTTCTTTTGCAATTTCTCCAACAGCGAATTGACATCAACCCAACCATTTTCATCCAATTGAATTCCGATCAATTCCGGTCGGTGACGAAGCACCAGGCTCAATAGCTTACTTAAATCTCTATCTTTCATGACTCCATTCCGTTTGTTTTTCAAATGCATTTTTGAATGCGGTATAACTGCTTTTTGTTTTCGAGCGATCGTAAACTGCAAATACCACTTTCCGAAACACATTTCGATAGGTTGTTGCTAAAAGCTCTTCAAAACAAGCTGCAACAAATTCAGGTTCATTTCTGAAAACACCGCATCCCCAAGCTCCTAAAATCAAGCATTCTACTTTCTGACTTGCGGCAAGCCGGAACATTTTATCCATACGGATTCTGAACACATTCTCCAATTCCAGAATCTGTTCCGGCCGGTTATTTTGAAGCATTGCTCCTTTGTTCGGTGCCGGAGAAGTCAACACGTCCGTGACAGATGGCTTTCGTAACAATTCCCCTTCATCATTCATCCAGAATACTACTTCCGGGCTGTAAATCATGTAATCGGAATAGAGATACGTTGATCTCCCGCGGTTGTAAGTATACATCGTTTCGTCTTTCGTCAACGAAGCATACAATGACGATGAACGAGCCAGGCTTTCTTCTTGCGCAGATGCTCCTCCTAAAAATCCACCACCCGGGTTTTTCGCCGAAGCAAAATTGAGCAAACAGGTTCTGAACCCGGATTCTTCTTCAAGAAGCGCTTCAATGGTTGTTTTATTTTTGAAGACAATCTCCGTTTTTTCAGTTGGTTTGTCGAATAAAAGTGCATCAAATTCGTCCGGTGAAACAGTGAATGTTCCATTTACGGATTTCCGGATCTGATCATTAACGGCGACTTGGTTATCTCCGAAAAGATAAACTCCCTCTTCGATTATTTGCAGTGTCCGTTCTGCAATTGATTTATTTGTTTCTTTCATTGTTTCAGTAGTTTATTTTCTTACCACATGAAAACCTCAGTGTTTTTTTTTCCACAAATACGCAAATGAATGCTCGCCTACCGGTCTCGCCAGCTCACTTGTGGCGACTGGTAAGCGCCAACAACATCTGTGCATCTGCGGTATTTTATATTTACTTAAATGACGTTGCATTTTAAGCCGTAAAGAAAGTTTTTTAATCCTTTGCGTTTTGTCAATCTGTTTTTGTGGTAAACGCAAAGAAGCAACGCTTACGCCAAAGCTTCAGCGAAGGCGCAAAGAGCGCAAAGCTTAAAACTTATTTCAATTGATCCCTCACTTCCATCAATGCAAAGCCTAACAAATTTTCACCTTTCCATTGAAAAGGATTTTTTGCATCGGGATGATCTTCTGCCAAACCAATTCCCCAAATCCGGTCAACCGGGCTGGCTTCAACCAAAATTTTGTTTCCTGTTTGAGCTAAGAAATTCGTCAGCTCTTTGTTTTGAGAAAACTTGAGGTAATTTGCCTGGCGAACAAGTTCAAACTTTTTCGAATCCCATAATTCGGCATCAAAATTCTGAACCTGGCGCCCCAAATCTTTGACATCTTTCGGAGAATCTTTCTGCAAAATCCGTTCAAGCGTTACCTCATCATTGAATAAGCGCGCTTTCCCAGCCATCATATAATGCTCAGCAGTTTTGTAAACAACTCCGTTTTCTTCGAACAATGCAGGCCACCACTGGCTCATACATGTTTTGATAATTGATCCGTCCTTACTTGGTTGATGTCCCCAAAAGAACAAGAACTCCAGGGAGGGTTCTTTTAATAGTGTTTCAATCGTATATTTCATTTCAAAAAAGATTAAATGCTTTGTAATAATCATTTTGGGGCAGATCGGAAATAGAATTAGAACTGCAAACCTTTTCATAACCCGCTTCTTTCAAGCGATCCAGCGCATTGTGGCTGAAAATTCCGTGGGAAATCATCAGGAACAAACGTCCCGCTCCTTTTCTTTTCAAGGTTTCCGCCAGTTCGATAAAGGTTCTTCCCCCGTCGCAGATATCGTCGACTACCAAACAGGGTTTTCCATTCAGATCTTCCACATTCACATCGCTGCGAATAATTTGCCCGGTAGCCAGGTCACGGATTTTCAACCCGGTTGCGATTTCTCCGCGATATCCCAGGTATTGCCCCAGTTTATCCACTTTTTTATAAGCTCCTAAATCCGGGGAAACCAAGACATAATCCGTCAGGTTCAAGTCTTTGATAATACTTCCGATCATCGCATAATTGGAAATAATCTCGCAACGGTCGATCAACGCGGGAGAAACATCGCTATGCGGATCGAATACAATCACTTTATCGAGGCTCAGGCTGTTAAGCAGTTGAGCAAAAACGCGGATAGAAAGCGGTTCTCCCGGAACCATCACACGATCCTGGCGTGCATACGGAACGTACGGAATAAACACTTCGATGCGTTTCACTTCCATTCGTCGAAGAGCGTCAACCGCCAGGCAAAGCGTCATGAAATCATCTGAGGTGTTCAGGCGGATATTCAACCGAATCGCATCCGTTCCTTTTAATGTTTCTGCAAAACGGACGTGGCATTCTCCACCCGCAAATTTTCTGAATTCAACATCTTCGTTGGTCTGAAATAGTGTAATTGTCTTCATAGTTCTATAATTCAAAATGAAATCCTTCTTTTATTTTTGTCTCGTAAGCGTCTTTGTCAAAACGATACAACATTGCGGCTTTGTGCGGTACATTTTTTTCTTTTTCTCCCGATTCCTGCAACACTCCCATTCCCAACACTTTCTTCCGGAAATTGCGCTTATCGATTTCCATTCCCAGGATCGATTCCCAAACTGCCTGGAGTTGTGAAAGGGTAAATTTTTCATCCAGCAATTCAAATCCAACCGGCTGATAGGACACTTTTCCCTTCAAACGCTGAACTGCCAAAGCAACAATCTTCCCATGATCGAATGCCAGTTCGGGCAGCCCGGAAAGTCCGAACCATTCTGCTTTCAAGGTATCTCTACCGGCAATCAGTTCGTAAGATTGTTTGTTGACCAAGGCATAATACGCCACGGAAATGATCCGTTCGCGTGGATCGCGTTCTACCTCGCTGAACGTGTACAGCTGCTCGATAAAAACCTTGCTGATCCCGGTTTTCTCCTTTAAAATACGTTCGGCACATGCTTCTGTTGTTTCCTTCGGGAATACGAAACCACCCGGCAAAGCCCATTTGTTTTTGAACGGTTCTTTTTCTCTTTCGGTAAGAAGCAATTTCAACTCACCACCGTCGAAACCGAAAATGACACAGTCTGTTGCTAAAGCGAGCGGTTGATGAAGTTGTTTTTGCATTTCTTAGTGTTTATTTTACACAAAGGTAGAAATCTATTTGAATCAACCATGAATAAAAGTGTACTTTTTACACTTTGATAAAAATTCGACCAGACTGAGTTCTTTTATCAATCGTTTTATGTCCTCAAAAAGTTGTTTTTCATTCATAAAAAAGGCAATATTCCTACATTTGAATAAATACAACTGTTAGTTGTCAAATAACAACTGAAAATAGCGGGATTACAACGAATAGTAGCGGTCTTTTGTCGACTCCAAAATTGAATCGGAAATACCTTTGTGAGGTCATCTGATTCAATTAAACAAATACAAAATTTCTATGTTAACATTTATGATTATTGGTAATCGAATTACCGAAGCACGAAAAAAAGTAAATATCTCCCAGGCACAACTTGCCGAATTGTTGTTTATCAGTCCGCAGGCAGTTGGGAAATGGGAACGCGGAGAATCTATGCCCGACATCGTTACGTTTAACCGTTTGGCAGAAATCCTGGGAGTCGATCTGAACTATTTCTCGGAGAACTTTCCATCTGCGTCTGCTGAAATTTCAACTCCTGAAACTTTACATCCACAAACGGAAGAACAAAAGAAGAAACTCACCTGGGATATGTCGCGCCAAAACCTGGTCGATACAGATTTCTCGGGACTAAAAAACCTGAATGAACGTTTTAAGTATACGAATATGCAGCGCTGCCAGTTTATCGATTCGGACTTATCGGGGCTTCTGCTGAAGAGCAACAATATCGACAGTTGCGATTTTAGTCATTCGGATATTAGTAACAGCCAAATGCAGAATTCATACCTGATCAACAACCAGTTTAAAGACTGTTTGTTAAAGGAAACTGAATTTTCAAAGAGTTACATCGAAGGGTGTGATTTCTCGGGCACTGATTTTACCGGAGTGTTGTTTAAATCCGGCGGTTTTGGAAAAAACACGGTGACAAATGCTGTATGGAATCGTACCTCATTCAACACTTCGCAAATTTCCGATGTCGTTTTTGAAGGTACACTGGAAGACTGTTTCTTCGAAAATTGTGGCTTCACCCGCGTTCAATTCCAGGATGCAACGATTCGCAATACCTTCTTTAAAAACAACCGGAAATTGAACAAAGTTCAGTTCGTGAACTGCAAGATGGATAAGATCACGTATGCTTTCTTAAAGAACGGAAAAGCAGATTTGACTGGTGTAACATTACTAACCTCATAAGAAACGGCCATGTTACAAAATGAAATTGCTATCTCGGTAACAAACCTGAAGAAATCCTATAAGGATGTTTCCGTCCTGACGGGAGTTGATCTCCAGGTAAAAACAGGGAGTATTTTCGCCCTGTTGGGTTCCAATGGTTCGGGAAAAACAACCATCGTTAAAATCCTTACCACCTTACTGAAACAAGACAGCGGAACTGCTGTTGTTAACGGATTCGATGTTGTATCAAACCCGGAAAACGTACGGAAATCAATCAGTCTCACCGGGCAATTTGCTGCTGTGGATGAGATTCTAACCGGTCGGGAAAACCTGATGATGATTGCCCGACTCAGGCATCTTACAAATCCGCACCGGGTGGCAGCTGATTTGTTGGAACGTTTTGGTTTGAATGATGCAGCTGATCGAAGAGCTTCAACCTATTCCGGTGGAATGCGCCGGAGACTCGACATTGCGATGAGTCTTGTCGGAAAATCGCAACTTGTTTTCCTGGACGAACCAACCACCGGACTTGATCCGGAGGCCCGCATCGAAGTCTGGAAAATCATCAAAGAACTTGCTGACGGCGGTACAACGATCTTCCTGACCACACAATACCTGGAAGAAGCGGAGCAACTGGCCGATCAGATTGCCATTCTTCACAATGGTACAATCATCGTGAGCGGAACCCTGGATGAGTTGAAAAAACAATTTCCACCTGCAAAAGTGGAATACATTGAAAAACAGCCGACTTTGGAAGAAATCTTCCTGGAGATCATCGGTAAAAAAAATAGAACAATAAGATGGAAACTACAAAGAATTATTTTTTCAGAGACATGGGAGTGATGCTTGGTCGTTCCATGCGCCACGTGTTTCGCAGTATGGATACGATCGTAACTGTTGCCGTTATGCCTGTTGCTTTGATGCTGCTGTTTGTGTATGTATTAGGCGGAGCGATTAATAGCGGAACGGACAATTATGTGAATTACCTGTTGCCCGGCATATTACTCATTGCCATTGCAAACAGTATCGGTTATACCTGTTTCCGTTTGTTTAACGATGTGCAAAAGGGAATATTTGAGCGTTTCCATTCCATGCCAATCTCTCGTTCTGCCGCACTTTGGGGACATGTATTGACGTCTTTGCTATCCAATGTCATTTCGTTGGTTGTTATTGTACTTGTAGCGCTTATCATGGGTTTTCGTTCGCCTGCAGGATTATTGTCTTGGCTTGCTGTGGGCGGTATTCTGACCTTGTTTACGCTTGCCTTGACCTGGATTGCAGTCATTGCCGGATTATCCGCAAAATCTGTTGACGGCGCTGTTGCAATCGCCTACCCGATTCACTTTTTGCCTTTAATCAGCTCTGCATTCGTACCAACTGCTTCGATGCCCGCAGGTGTTCGCGCTTTTGCTGAAAACCAACCCGTAACCTCGATTGTGGAAACGATCCGTGCCTTACTGAACAATCAGCCGGTGGGTAATGAGATTTGGATTGCGCTCTCCTGGTGTATCGGAATCACTTTCGCAGCTTATTTGATTGCCATGAGGGTGTATAAAAAACGTATGTAAAGCAATCTTCCTGAATGAAAAAAGCGTTGCATGAGCGGCGCTTTTTGGTTTTAAAACTCTACAACAAATGGCGATTGACTAGTTAGTAGCACAACAGTTATTTTCCGGAATTGAAACAAGGATGCCTTATAAACACGTTGTAAAAATAGCTCTTACGCTGAAAAGGTATAAACACAACACTCGGAATCTTAATTGTATTTTTCCACTTTTCCAATCGTCGAAAAGTGGAGCAAAAGACTTGTCTCATTCCAAGCCGTTCACTAAAAAGTTCCTTAGCCTTATTTTAAATCAAAAAGAACGGATTGCGCTACGCTCCATCCAAACGACAAGCGCTTTTTGTTAAAATGACGGCACGGAACTTTTCTTAACGCTCTCTTCCGGGAATGAGACAGAAATCCGTCTTCGGACAAATCGTTTTTTGTTTCATGCGGAAAATCGTTCAGTTTAGGAAGATCTGAATCCGGCGCAATGGTGAACAAGAAATCAGGATTTATAGTTCCAAAACAGTTACCTTTAAGCATTCCATTTTCTTTCCAAAGTCGACATTTCATTACGAAATCGCGGTCGACATATGAAATCAACAAAACACAAATCAAAAGAACATGAAATTAGATCATATTGAAATACTGACGAATGAGTTGAAAGCCACTAAAGACTTTTATGAACAACTATTAGAACTCCCTATTACGGAATACAATTCCAAATCTGTCAGCATACAAATCGGTTCATCCACCCTTACGTTTGTAGAGAACAGTGAAAAATCAAATCCCGTTTATCATTTAGCTTTCAATATTCCCGAAAACAAGTTGGACGAAGTAACTAAATGGTGTGAAAACCGCATTGAACTAATCAAAAAAGAGGATGCTGTTTTAATCGCCGCATTCGAAAGTTGGAACGCAAACGCAGTCTATTTTTATGATAACAATGGTAATTTATTGGAATTCATTGCCAGACAAGACCTTCCTAATTCTGAAACAGAGGCCTTCAGTCATAAACAGATCTTAAACATTAGTGAAATTGGAATTGTAACCGAAAATCCCTTAGAATTCGGAAATCAACTGGTCGAGGAATATGGACTTCACTTGTTTGATAAAAACCAAAATAGTGAACAATTTACTGCAATTGGAGACGACAACGGACTTTTGATAATCGTCAAAGCCAACAGAAACTGGTATCCGACAGAAATACCTGCAAAAAGGTATTGGACAAAAATCGGGTTAACGAATAAAGAACAAAGCAACACGATTGAAATTGGTATATCATAAAACCTTCCAGAAATTTCTGTGTTTTGCTTAAGCATCCGATTATAAAGAATAGCTCCTAAAGAGATTTTCATTTTTACAGAATAATATCTCCATTGAGGTTTTAAATTAAAATGACGCGTCCTGGAATTTAGGTGATTTTTATAAAAAAGCACGCAGATTAAGCGGATTTACGCAGATAGTTTACAAATTAAAATCTGCGTTCGCCCTTGACGAGTCTGCAATACCGATAGCTATCGGTACAACTTTTTTATCACCTTTATTTTCGTACAAAACCTAAGAAAATGAATTAGCAAAACTCAAAAAGCCGCATTCATGCTCATGTAAAACTCTCCCCTCTTGGAATTCGTGCTGGTTGTAAAACTGTATTTGTTCCAGGCGTAATCAAAGCTCAATGTTGTCCGGGATTTTTCGCTCAGGATAAAGCGCAGACCCAATCCGTAACCCGGGTTTACAAAACGGAATTTCCCATCGTATTTTAAAGGTTCGCCCATCGCCAGGAGGTATTCTTTCTTTTCACTCAGTGAATGTGCATTCACAAAAACAACTCCATTGATAAATTTCCAGATATGTCTTCTGTATTCGACTTCTGCTGAAACGTAATTATCTCCCCGGTATCGAAATCCGGGAATTCCTCTTGTTCCGGTTGAATTCGGGTCGGTATTGTTTGCCGGCATGTTGATGTAAGGACCGTTTCCTGCCATGAAAACCAGGTAAGAACGCACTCCGATGACATTTTTATAGGATCCCAGCATGAAATATTGCCTGTAATCTACTTTTCCGACACCAAAATTCTCCTGGTTTCCGAAATCTTTGATGTAGAGATTGTAATTAAAATTGAAATACGCTCCTTTTCGCGGCGTATTGATGTTATCCCGGGAATCATGTGTGACCCCAACTTTCAGTCCGTTGGTGAAAACAGACTTTCCTGTTCCGTACGGATAAAGCTGAAACGGTGTTTTGAAATATTTCGCCTGGATAGCTTCCGAAGATTGACTTCCCCAGTCCGAAACAAAAGAGCCCGGAATCTGTGAATCTTTGATCACAAAAGGAAGTGTTTGATCGATTGAGTTCCAAAACTGCACCGCATCCTGGTTTCGGTTATTCCCGATGTAATCTACTGCGTGCTGCACATTGTTGTCGGATTGTTCGTAGACATAGTTGAGGTTGATTCCGCCGCCGAAAAACCAATTGTTACCCACTTTTTTCAAGAGCATCTGGTCGATCGAAAACCCATTATTTTCCAATTGTGACGCCCATTTATCCGGAGTATCCGAACCAACTCCCCAGGTAAACATCGGGAAAATACGCCAATTCAAACTTCCCTGCAGAATCCAGTTTTCGTTCTTAAAATAGAGGAAGTTTTTTATTGCCAGGGTCGATTGCTCATTGGTTGTATACACTCCGGACAAAGTAATCGCTGAAAACCGGGTCGTTTTATAATCTCCACCGATCACAAAAGCGCCGTTTACAACACCTCCATAAGCCACACCAACCACCGGATTGGATGAAATAACCGGAATCGCACTGATGTACACTTTCTTTTGCTTTACAGGTTTGTCTTTCTTTTCGGCTTTCTTCTTTTTAGAAGTAAAAAAATCGAAAATGGACATTTCCTCGTTGCTTTTTTGTTTTTCCTGTGACCTGGAATAAGGCACGATCATTAAGATCAGTACCAATACATGGTAATACTTTTTCATAGCTCATTTCGTTTAGGATTACTTTTTATTCAAAAGAAACTTTGCTACCGCATGGTAAGCCGGCAAGGAATAAGGATCATTTGCAGCATTTCCTGCCACCGGATTGGAAGCAAATCTAACGAGCACCATTTCCGCTTTGGGATCTACGTAAATGGTTTGTCCGTGTACGCCGCGGGCGCAAAAAGCACCGTGCTCGTTGTTTGTGACCCACCACATATTCCTGTAACTCCAGCCTTTGAGCAAGGTATAACCTGCTTTTTCAAAATGTGCCTTATCGCCTCCCTTCCGGATATCGTCTATCGCTGCTTTCGGGATAATCTGCTGTCCGTTCGCAAAACCGTTATTCCGGATTAATTCTCCGAAGCGTGCCATATCGCGTAATCCCATATTGAATCCGCCACCTGCAAAGGGAATTCCGGCTGCGTCTACTGAGAAATAAGCATCCTGTTCTGCTCCCATTTTCTGCCAGATTTTCTCTGATAATACTTCCGCAACGGATTTTCCGGTAACCTTGGAAATGATCCAACCCAACACATCTGAATTGACGGTTTTATATCCGAAAGCTGTTCCGTGTTCTCCTTTCTTTTTGACCAAAGGCAAGTATTCGTAATAGGTTTTGGGTCCCTCATACCCCTTTGGCTTGGGAAGCGGATTTCCGGCAGCAGAGAATTGCCAGATTTCGGCATTGGGGTCTGCGTAATCTTCACTAAACTGCAAAGCGGTCGTCATATCGAGCACTTCTCTCACTGTTGCATCTCCAAAGGCAGAATTTTCCAGTTCCGGAACATAAAACGTCACTTTTTTGGCAGGATCGATCAACCCTTCATAGACCAATAAAATACCTAAAGTTCCGACCATCGATTTGGTGACGGACATGGCCGCATGCTGACCATCTGCTTTCAATGCTCCGAAATACTTTTCATATACGATTCTTCCCTTGTGCATGACAATGATTCCATCCGCATAGGTTTGCGCCAGGGATTCTTTCCAGGTCATTTTCGTGTTGGAACCAAGAACGGTGAATGTAATTTCATCCATTCCCGGATAAGGATTTCCAGGAAGTTGACTTGCAACACCGAATCCTTTCGGGACGTTAACCGTAGGCATAAACTGTCGCATATGGGCCACGCTCCATCTCAAAGCCGGGAATTGAAAAAAGCTTCCGTCGGCGAAATAAATCGTCCGGTCTGCGGGTGGCGGAAAACCGGTCATCCACCCCATTTTGACAGGATCACTCTCTTCGGCATTTAAAAACGGTTGTTTTTCCTGCGCAAATACCTCTTGATTGTATAAGAGAATGATACCTAAAACCAAAAATAGATTTCGAAGGGGAAAATTCAGTGGGTAATTAACTTCCATATTTTTTAAGATATTGGTTACTATACTATAAGTCGAAACAAGCATTCAATTGCCCGTTCAACTTACCTTTACCGGTACTAATAGTGGTGTGTTCCTACGGAAGATAGGATTAATTCCCCTGAAAACCTAATTATTCGTTGGAATGAATCCTGATTTAACGTCCCGGAAAACCAGCTATTACCTCTAAAGCCGGAGCCCCCGTAACCAATACTTCATCAACCATTTAAGCTTTCATCCCAGGATCCGGTTCTTGTTCCGAAACGGAATATTCCCTCAGGGATAACTCTTTAAAAGCAGGTGTTTTTTGGACTTTTAAACAAAGTAAATACGGACCGTAAAACAAAGTCGGGCGGATTTTCACCACCTACCTTTGTATCAGAAGATTACCGGTAATCAAAAAACAATTTTCTAAAAGCACTTTAAAAACAAATCGAAATGGAAACAACAGCTAAACAAGGCAACAGCGCCGCTCTTTTATTAAAAGCATACTTAACCAGTGTAAGTGCAGGTGACGCTCAGGCAACAGCTTCATTTTTTGAAGAAAACGGATACATCGACGCTCCTTACGTGGAGTCGTTTGGTATGGATCCAAAAATCACAGGTAGAACCGCTATTGAAACAACTATGGCCAACCTGATTCAAAACGCACCCAATTTTCATTTCACACGGATTCATGTGTTACTGGAAACGCCAACAGAAGTCGTGGCAGAATACGAAAGTGAAGCGGTGTTAGCAAACGGAAGAACCTACAAACAACACTATGTGGGGCATTTAACTTCAAAAGACGGTAAAATTCTGTGCCATAAAGAATTCCTGAACACGATCCCATTTGTACAAGCATTCTTTCCAAATGGTTTATCGGATTTAATCAACAATAAATAATAGAAGTCATGCAAGTAAAAAAAGAAATGCTAAACAAGGAGCTTCAACCAAGCTACCGGATGTTGAAAATATCGGCAAGGTTGCTGATGAACAGAACAGGAGTACGATTACTCAATTCGAGGAGTGCGCGATCAAGAGGTAAAAAGATCGACGGATTAGACTGTGAAGAGCGATTTATACCGAGCAGAAACGGAGGTCCGGACATTCGAATCAGAATCTTCAAACCTTTCCATGTGACCGAAGATCTGCCGGGAATGCTATACATACATGGCGGAGGAATGTTAATGGGAAATCCGGAAGACTACCTGGCAATTATTAAGAATTTCATTGATGCGAAACCGTGTATCATCGTAGCTCCGGATTACCGTAAGGCACTTGATGCTCCTTATCCTGCTGCTTTTAACGATTGCTACGATAGCCTGTTGTGGCTAAATGAAAATACGAAACAGCTGAGTGTGATCCGGGATCAATTCATTGTGGCCGGCCACAGTGCCGGTGGCGGACTTGCTGCGGCAGTAACCTTAAAAGCCACCGATACCAATGACGTGAAAATTGCTTTTCAAATGCCTGTTTATCCGATGCTCGACGACCGTCAGAATACCGAATCCGCTACAAATAATGATTCTCCGGGCTGGAGTTCAAAATCAAACAACCTGGGATGGTCCGCATACCTGCGCGACCTGGTAAAACAAAATGCCGTTATTCCTTCTTATGCCGCGCCGGCAAGAGCAACTGATTATTCGCATTTGCCCCCGACCATTACGTTTGTCGGAGACCTGGAACCTTTCAGAGATGAAACGATTCAATACGTTACCAATCTTCAGAAGGCCGACATCCCGGTTACGTTCCGGTTGTTCAAAGGATGTTTTCATGCCTTTGATGTAGTCTTCCCCAAACTGGAAATCAGTAAAGAAGCATGGGCATTTCTCCTGAACTCCTACAGCGACTACATCGACAAATACATTTATTCCAAATAACCACATAACCGTCATTCATTTTAAAACAGAATCCATATGGAAACAACTAATTATCAAGGTGCATTACAGCAACCAACCGGCTCCCGATTTAATGCACAATCGACTGCAAGCGAAGTCATTGAAGGAATCGATCTGACCGGTAAAATCGCCGTCATAACAGGAGGAAATGTCGGCATTGGACTGGAAACTACCCGGGTACTTGCAAAAGCGGGTGCAACGGTTATTGTTCTTGCAAGAGATGCTGAAAAGGCAGCGAAAAACCTAAGCGGAATTCCCAATGTCCGGGTAGAAAACATGGATCTGATGAATCCAGAATCAATCGACTCGTTTGCAGAAACATTTGTTGCCTCCGGCAGTCCTTTACATTTCCTGATCAACAATGCCGGGATTATGTGGGTTCCATACAGGAAAGACCGCCGTGGTTTTGAATCTCAATTGGCGACCAATCACCTGGGACATTTTCAATTAACGGCACGTTTATGGCCGGCATTAAAAGCAGCAAAAGGTGCCCGTGTGGTAAATGTATCTTCATTCGGTCATCACTATTCCCCTTTTCATTTCGAAGATCCCAACTTTGAGAAACGTGCATATGAAACCCTGCTTGGTTACGGTCAATCAAAAACTGCTCTTAATTTATTCACTGTGGAGCTGGACAACCTGGCAAAAGCATTTCATGTCCGTGCATATGCAGTTCATCCGGGTTCGGTGGGCGGAACGGATTTGGCAAGAGAAGCTTCTCCCGATCTTTTTAAACAAATGGGAATCCTTGGAGATGACGGTGCTATTCGTCCGGAAGTAGCCGCTGCGCTCAAAACGACCGAGCAAGGTGCAGCCACCACCGTTTGGTGTGCAACGAGTTCCGAATTAGCCAATTTAGGGGGTGTTTACTGTGAAGATTCAGATATTGCCACACTGGATTTAAGCAATGATCCGACGTCTTACAATAGTGTTTTACCGTATTCGTTGGAAGAGAACAACGCCAAAAAGCTTTGGCAATTGAGCGAAGCGATGACCGGTGTTTCTTTTAAAATTAAGTAGTATTTTTAGTTAAGCAATACCAGATGAACTTTCAAACAAAATTCATAACGCCTGAGATTAAATTGTCGTCTTACCAGGAAAAACTTTGTACAACAGAGGTCCTGTTCGACCATCACATGCTGATTTGGTTCATATCAGGTGAAACAAAAATTGTCAAAGCGGAAGCTACCTATTTATTTCATCCGGGGGATATTTTTTTGATCCCCCGGAATCAACTGGCAACAATCATCCTCAATCCGAAGGATGGCTTACCGCACAAATCCGTAGCAATGCACTTATCGACAAGCAGGTTAAAGAACTTCTACGCCAACCTTGACGTCCAAAAAAAAGGTGCTCCAAGCAGAAGAATTCTTCGGTTCAACAACCACCCGTTACTCGAAAGCTGTCTTGCTTCCCTTATTCCGTACTTCGATATGGAAGGAACGTTTCCTGAAGACATTGCATCGTTGAAAATCACGGAATCGATCAGCATTCTCCGGATTATTGACAAAAGTATAGATAGTCTCCTGGCAAATTTTGAAGAACCCGGAAAAATTGACCTTGCCAGTTTCATGGAAAAGAACTACATGTTCAACATGCCATTGGAAAAATTCGGCTACCTGACGGGGCGCAGTTTAACAACCTTCAAGCGCGACTTTCAAAAGGCTTTTGGGGCTACCCCTCAGAAATGGCTCACAGAAAAACGCCTGGAACTTGCTTATTACCAATTCGTAGAAAAGAACAAGAAACCAATTGACGTTTATTTTGAAGTTGGTTTTGAAAATCTATCACATTTCTCTTTTGCCTTTAAAAAACAATACGGCTATTCCCCTTCGGTATTGATTGAACGACGGGCTTCCGGTCGCTGAGCTTTATTACGATCTTCTTTTTAACTTTATCGCATGATACAACAATCCACGCTCCGTTTCCTTGAAGTTCTAAAGGCAAACAATAACCGCGATTGGTTCCAGGCAAACAAAGCTGTTTACGAACATGCGCATCAAAATGTCATTGCTTTCGCAGATGCGTTGCTGGATAAAATGCGCATTCACGACCAGATTGAAACAGCGTCCGGAAAGGCCAGTTTGTTCCGTATTTATGCAGATACGCGGTTTTCAAAGGATAAAGCTCCGTACAAAACACATTTCGGCATCCGATTCAGCAGGGCAACGGCGCAATTACGCGGCGGATATTATTTTCACCTGGAACCCGGGCATAGTTTTATGGCCGGTGGTTTCTTTGCTCCGAATCCGGATGATTTAAAACGCATCCGTGAAGATATTTCGTTCAATTACGAAGAGTGGAATGAACTTCTCTCAGAGCCAAAATTCGTTGAAACTTTCGGAGAATTGCGCGGTGATGCTGTAAAAACAGCGCCCAAAGGTTTCGATAAAGAGCATCCGGCAATTGAACTCTTACGCAAAAAGCAATTTATTTTACGACATGATTTTACGGACAAGGAAGTATTAGCCCCGGATTTCGTGGAAAAACTGGATCAGTCATTCCGGAATCTTCGTCCTTTTTTTGATTATATGAGCGAAGTTCTGACAACGGATGCGAATGGCGAGTCTATTCTTTAAGCAGAGAACGTGTTTTGTATATAATAATCCGAAAGATCCGGGTGATTTTTTATTCTGAATAAAATAAGTTCAAAAGGGTTAAAAGTTCAAAGTTCCGATAGCTATCGGAATCAAGAAATTCCTTTGAACCTTTTAAACATTGAACTTTTTAAACCTTTAAATCAATAGTTCAAATCACTTTCAGCTTATCATACACCTGCTCCCGGTAATTCAGGCCGATGGGAATATTTTTTGCATTGGTCAACGTGATGATGTGCTGTTCCACATATTTCACCTTGTTCAAGTTGATAAAGAAAGATTTATGAACCCGGATGATCTGTGAAATATGACTTAAATTTTCTTCGATACCGGTTAATGTTCCGTGAACAATCACTTTTTCCGTTTCCAGGTACAAACAGATGTAATTCCGCATTCCTTCGATATAAACGATCTCTTCCGGGTCAATTTTCACCAGTTTCTTGTCGCTTTTGACATAAAAAGGAGTGTTTTTGCTTTCTTCAAGGGGTTGAGCCGGCAGTTCCTGAATACTCAAAAAATGCTGCGCTTTTTGAACAGCTTTGGAAAATCGTTCCAGCGATATCGGCTTCAACAAATAATCCAAAGCGCTCTGATCGAAAGCATCCAACGCATATTGATTGTAAGCCGTGGTGTAAATAATCGCCGGCGGATGATTGAACATATTGACAAAATCGGTTCCGCTGATTTCAGGCATCTTGATATCCAGGAAAATCAGGTCGACATTTTTATCCTTATTCAGAAAGCTGATGAGTTCAAACACATTATTACAAACTCCCACTAATTCCAACATCTCAAATTTTGAAATATGATGGATCAATACTTCCTGGGCCAATTTTTCGTCATCTACGACGAGACATCTTATTTTTCGACTCATTTCACAGCAAAATTAACAAGGTCACTTTAAAAATCCCTTCCTGTTTTTCAATTTCCAGCGAATGCCGGGACGGATACAACAACTCCAAACGTTTCCGGACATTTTGAATCCCGATTCCTCCTACTTTCGGTTTTGACTTGGGTTCTTTAAATGTGTTTTCGCAGGTAAACACCAGCTTGTTTCCGTTTTTAGCCAGTGACGCGTTGATGTAGGAATCACCGACAGTGGAATCCACGCCATGTTTAAAGGCATTTTCGATCAAGGGCAACAAAAGCATCGGGGCAACTTTAATCGTCTGATCAATCTCATCGTGGTTAAACGAAATCCTGGCCGTATCCGGTAATCTCATTTTTTCGATCGCGATGTAGGTATTGATGATCGCAACCTCATCCAGAACAGGAATTTCGCGTTCCTGGGCTTCGTACAAGGAATAGCGAAGAATATCGGACAACTGTAAAATGACACCCGGAGTTTTATCCGACTTATTCAGTGACAAGGCATACAAACTGTTGAGCACATTGAACAAAAAATGCGGGCTGATCTGTGATTTCAATAAATTCAACTCGGCAATAGCCTGCTCATTCCGGATGTGTTCTTCTTTTTTAAGCTTCAGCAGAAATTCCCGGATCACGTACCCGATAACCAGCATGATCATCACAATAATGATTGCGGGCAATACATCAAAGTAATACTGAACATCCTTCAGAAATCCGGGTGCGGTAGAAGTTATTCCCAAAGGAGTAAACTTGCTTAATTCATCCGTTTGATAATGTACTTGCAGCCACTGCAGGTATTGTCCCAAAATCAGGCATCCGGCAAGAAAGGTCAGAACGATCTTCAGGAAATAGTTTCCTGTTTTTTTATCTCTCCGCAATGTGGGCAACAACCAGAAGTTATTGACCCAAGCGGGAACAAAAAGCAATGTATTGTACAGCAAAACATGTCCGAGAGCAACCTCGCTTCCACTATTATTTGAAATTGCCGCCCAAAAGATCAGACCTGTAAAAAGAAGATTCAATAACAACCTTGTCAAAGAGAAGCCGCTGATCACTTTCATTGAAAAACGCATTAAAAGCATAAAGTTAGCGATTCCTGCCTCAAGCGGTCTTTTTTTACACCAACTACCCAAAATCCCGGACGAACATGATTCGTACTCCCGGAAAAATTGTTTGTCCCGAATCGAATGCAGTAGGTCAAAAAACGGAGTCGATACCGGCTCATCCGCATTTACTTTGCTCTATCAATCAGGCAATCGTGCCAAACATTTATTCAGAATCCATTTCATATGACTTCACGATTTATTCTCTCATTCATTTTATTGATCACTGCTTTCGGTGCAACAGCTCAAAATCTGCACATCGATCGGGTAGACAGCCTGATCAGTCTTCTTGAAACCAACAATCGCTGCATTGGTTCACTGATCATTTCCAAAAACGGGAAAGAACTCTATAACCGGTATTTCGGGCAGAAAGCTGTTCCGAAGATGAAACACGATCAGCATACCAAATACCAGATCGGATCCATTACCAAAACATTTACCGCTGTTCTGATTTTTCAATTAATCGAAAACGGGCGTTTGTCTTTGGATGATAAACTGGAGAAATTCCTTCCTGAGATGCCGGGTACGAACGAAATTACCCTGAGACACATGCTGAATCATACCAGCGGATTGGGAGATTACATCCAAAAGGAAGGAAAACCGCTTTGGCTTCTCAAAAAAGTCAGCGAGCAGGAAATCCTGGATGAAATCAAACACCAGGGCCTGGCTTTCAAACCCGGGGAAAAACAGGAATATTCCAATTCGGCTTACTACCTTTTGGCAATGATTGCTGAAAAAATGTACAACAAGAATTATGGAGTAATCGTCCAGGAACAGATCTGTGAGCCACTTGGTTTGAAAAACACCGCATCCGTATTGACGAACTCTGAAAACATCTATCCTCCCTATTGGTGTAACCCCAATGGAAAATGGGTGAAAATCCCGGATTTTGATTTCCCCAATACCAAAGGAGCCGGAGATATCGCTGCAACTCCCGAAGATATGTTGTTATTCATCCAGGCATTATTCAACTATCAAATCCTGAAAAAAGAAACGGTAGAAATTATGAAACCGGTGTTGGATCCGGATGAATATTTCGGAAGAGGATTGATGCAAATTCCATTGAGAAAGCACTTATTTTTAGGGCATGGAGGTGATACGAAAGGAACACATTCCTTGCTTGGTTATAACGAAAAAGACGGTGTTTCAATCGCATTGACTATCAACGGAGAACGCTACACCCGCAATCAACTCATTTTAGGTGTGCTAAGCGTGATGTATGAAGAACCTTTCGAATTCCCGGTTTTCAACGAAATCAAGGTTTCCAAAACCGAAATGGATCGTTATTCCGGCACGTACAGTTCACCAGAACTGCCGATTAAAATTGTGGTTAGTCACAGCAAAGGAGTTCTTTACTTACAAGGAAGCGGACAACCCACTCTTCCCATGGAAGCTTATGAACCGAACAAGTTTCTCTGTGACGAAGTAGGCGTAAAAGTCGAGTTCTTACCGGATGGAAAAACGATGGTTTTCAAACAGGGCGGAATGACTTTCGAGATGAAGAAAGAGTAACTTTTCGATGGATTCAGTTGCATAACAACAAACCTTTCATCTCTTTTTCTGACACAAAACCCAATAAAACCAATAATTTAGCACAAAAATTATTCATATGAATCGCTTGATCTACCTTACAATCCACTTTCTTTTATTCATACCAACCAACTATGCACAAGTTTCACCGGCTATTAAAATTACTGCTGCAGTTAGAAATCCCGGGGATTATTTCGGAAACAGTGTTGGAACTGATGGTTCGTATGCGGTTGTAGGAGCTTGTTTCCCTGGCGGTAGTCAATCAGGTAAGGCGATAGTTTTCGAACGGGATGCAGGAGGCAATTGGAATCAAACACAAGTCCTGATACCTTCAGACCTTCAAACAGGAAGGAGTTTACTTTCTGAAAATCACTGCCGGAAAGTCATCAGTGGTTAAAAAGGTTTTGGTGCGGTAAATGGTAGTTGATCCTAATGTAAGATGTTTCGAACTATTTGGTGGAGGATTTGAAGAAACTCGTTCATTAACTTAATCTTTCATAATTATTCAATTCACAAAGGTAGTTAGCTTTTTAATTAAATTCGTTGATATAAGTAATAGTCAATTTAGAAAGACATGCCTATAATTAGAAGTTCAGACCAAAAAAATAAAACTCTTGAAGAATTCTACGAAGAATTAAAAAGTGATGAAGCAACTTCTGTGGAAAATGAAATCGGTGAATCAATGCTTTCATTTATTTCGATGGTCAACCAAACATTTACAGAAACGCAACTCTACGGTTTGACTTCTCACTACTCGCTTGTAATCAGACCAACAGACAATTGGGAAGACGATAGGTTTGTTACGGTTTCGAGTGGTTGGAATAAAACATTCCAGATCGAATACAAAATGACTGAGGGGCAAAGTCCATGGCAATATGCTGTTGTTAAAGGACAAGCCAACACGATTCAGGAAGCAATAGATTATTTAATTATTGCAATGACAGAAAGTGAAGGATGGCCAGATAGCAAACAGCTGAAGAAATACTATAACAAGCTTAAAAGGAGAACGAATGAAGTATCTAAATTTACTTTATGGTTGGAATTTGAAGAGGTTGATCCAGATAACTGGGATATAGAAAATGAGTTTTGTAATGTTATTGTCAATTTGGAAGATGGGAGGAAGTATGGTCTAAACATTTGGACTTATAAGTTTTTGGAAACAGCTATTAAAGAAGACCTAGAAACAGGTAAAAATTTGAATGGACTTTACCAAAAACCGCCAGACTTATTTGTAAAAGAGTTGACAAGGGAATGTATTGAACGATCCATTCAAGATTTACTTAAAATCGATGATCTGGAAAAAGTTTTGAATCCAAGTATTAAAGCTAAATGAAAGGGATTTAGAAACTTTTTATCGAATAGAAATTTCACCTGAAATTCAATTGGATTCGAATGACTATGATTCGATATGAAAACACACTAAAATCAATGGTTTGCGAAAGATCTTGGGTTATCCTCTCCCTCTTCACGAGCAGTGCTCGCTCTTCTCTCCAAAGAGGGAGACTAGATTCAGCCTTCGAACACGGATCCCGCACTCACTCTCATCCCGATTTCTATGGATTAACCAAATTAAAAGGAAAAATCTTTTTGATAAGTTTGATCT